>Ga0070659_100000192_pt1 | contig 46925 bp, 39 predicted proteins | sample KBSC23metaG_FD_64666 | JGI IMG/M metagenome (GOLD analysis project Ga0070659, IMG submission 64666) | Corn rhizosphere microbial communities from Kellogg Biological Station, Michigan, USA - KBS C2-3 metaG | ecosystem: Host-associated > Plants > Roots > Rhizosphere > Soil ... | reverse complement strand
GCTGGACCGTCGAGAAGCTCTGCGACGACGCGCTGCAGTACGGCGCGCTGACGCTGGCGAGCTGCCCGCGAGCCGACCTCAAACCGCCGCCGAAGCCGTTCCGCTTCGAAGGCGCCGGCCGGTCTTGACGCCGTAGGCGTTGTTCGGCGGGTCTCGGAGCTCGTTCGCCGCTGAGCGGTCGAGCCGCCGCAGCCCGAACGCGATGCCCGCGATCCACACCAGGCCGATCAACCCGAGCAGCGCGTACGCCGCCCGCTGCAGGTTCACCGAACCGCCGACGGCCTCGCGCTGCAGCACCTGCTTGTCGGGCACGAACGTCCGGGTGAACGTCGGCGTCGCCGGCACGCCCTTCGCGGGGATCGCCGGGTCGGCCGGCATGTAGACCGGCACCGCCTGCAGGCTGTTCACGGTCGCGAGCCGCAGCAACGTCTTCCACTTGCCGTAGACCGGCACCGGCGTCGACGACTCGTAGACACCGGGTGCGACCTTGTGCAGCGGGACCACCCACTGGCCGACGATCGAGCTCTGGAACATCCCGTTGCCGCCCTGCCACGACGTGAGGTCGAACCACGTCGCGTTGTCGGCCGCCTCGGGCGGGTCGAGCTTCACCGTCGCGACGACACTGCGCTCCGGACCGGAGGCCACGTCGCGCAACGTCACCGTCGCCTTGTAGTTGTGCGCGCTCATCGGCATCGCGATCGCGATGACCGCGAGCGCACCGGCCCACGCGAGCGGTAGCGCCAGCCGCGGGCTGCGCTGCCGCGCCGCGCCCGGCGGCAGCAGGGCCCGGCCCATCGCGCCGCCGAGCAGGCCGCCGCAGACGGCCGCGACGAACCCGAGCACGGCGCCGAGGGGCCACATCGACGACCGCCACGGCAGCGGCATCCAGACCTGGCTCCAGCCCCACTCCGCGGCCAACCCGACGGTCCCGATGAGGAGACCGGAGACGGCGCCGAACAGGATCTGCCGGCGGGTGGACACGACCAGCGCGACCAGCTCGACGAGCGCCGCCTCGGCGAGGTAGAGCGGGAAGTGCAGCGTCGTGCGGCCGAGCCCCGGGCCGATGAGCAACGTCAGCGAGCCGCGGATCGCGATGAACACGACGGCGGCGGCGAGCGCGCCGCCACGGCCGGTGCGGACCCGCGCCGCGACCAGCGCGATCCCGGCCGCGAGCATGATGAGCAGCGGGTGGTAGACCGCGCGGAACTGCGGCACCCCGAAGTCGAACTCGCCCTGCAACGTCGACAGCCCGATCAGCACCGCGCCGCCCACGGCGATGTCGGCGTAGCGGGTGAGCCGGCCGCCGAGGCCGGGCCGGTCGAGCGCGTTGCGGTGCAGCTCGGGCGCCCGGCGGGTGCCCTCCTCGCGCAGGATCCAGGCGGCGATGGTCGCGAGTGACGCGCCGCCGATCATCTGGATGTGCGTCGGGCCCCACAGCGTGACGTCCTGGCCGAACAGGGTGTGCCACACGTCGTCGAGCGGGAACCCGGCGAGCGCGACCAGGCCGCACAATGTCAGCAGCGTGCCGCCGACGCTGACCCGGCCCAGCTTCGGCAACCGCACCCCGTGCGGGTGGTCGTCGGTGTCGAGGGTGAGCGACGCGATACCGGCGATCGCGATGCCGAGCAGGCCGATGATGATGGGGTAGTGCGCCGGCGTGGAGAAGGGCCCGTCGTCGCGGCCCTTGTCGATGTGCCAGGCCACGTCCCAGTAGAAGCCGAACACCGCGACGACCAGGCTGACCGTCGTCATCGCGATCGGCAGCGCCGCCCAGCGCGGCAGCCCGCTGAACCGTTCGGCCCGCGCCGCGGCGCGGTCGAGCGCGGCGAACCGGCCCTGCCGGTAGCGGACCGCGGCGAGCGCGACCGAGGCGGTGAGCAGTACGGCGACGATGGTCGCCGGGATCACCTGGCTCGGCGGGAACCCGCGAGCAGGGGCGAAGCCGGCGGCGACGATCGAGTACGGCGTCATCCGGGGAACCTCCGGGAACTGCCGGGAACAGGGGTACCAGACCTGGAGTACCCCGAGCCCGCGACTAGGAACGTGACACCAAGTGATGTCACATCAGTGAACGACGAATACCGGGGTCTGGCAACGTGACGTCCGCCACATCCGGCATCGTCTGCGCGGTCGACGCGCTCGCCGCCGAGGCCGGCGTCGCGATGCTGCGGGCCGGCGGCAACGCCGTCGACGCCGCGATCGCCACCAACGCCGTGCTCGCCGTGACCACGCAGCACATGTGCGGCCTCGGCGGCGACCTGTTCGCGCTGGTCAGCAGCCCGGGGGCGCCGGTCCCCCTGGCCCTCAACGCGAGCGGCCGCGCCGGCTCCGGCGCCGACCCGGACCGGCTGCGCGCCGCCGGCCACCGCGAGGTGCCGATGTGGGGCGACATCGCCGCCGTACCGGTCCCCGGCTGCGTCGACGGCTGGATCGCGCTCTCCGGGCGGCTCGGCCGGCTGCCGCTCGCCGACGTGCTCGCGCCCGCGGTCGAGCTGGCCCGCGACGGCTTCCCCGCGTCGCCGCTGCTCGCCCGCGCCGCGCCGTCGGTCGCCGACCTGCCGGGTGCCGAGGATTTCCGCGCCGCGACCCATCCCGGCGCCGTCGTCCGCCGGCCCGGCATCGCGCGAACGCTGCAGGCCATCGGCACCGACGGCCGCGAGGCGTTCTACGGCGGCGAGTTCGGCACCGGCCTGCGCGCGCTCGGCCGCCGTACCGGAGCCGCCGGCGAGTACGACGAGGCCGACCTCGCGACCGGGCAGGCGGAGTGGGTCGAGCCGCTGTCGATCGACGCCTGGGGCGCGCGGATCTGGACGGTGCCGCCCAACTCGCAGGGCTACCTGTCCCTCGCCGCCGCCTGGATCGCCGGCGGCCTGCCGCTGCCCGCAGACGCGGGCGATCCGCTGTGGGCGCACCTCACGGTCGAGGCCGCGCGGGTCGCGTCGTACGACCGGGTCGACGTGCTGCACGAGCACGCGGACGGCACCGCGTTGATCGCGCCGGATCGGCTCGCGCCGCGGCGGGCGATGATCGCGGCCGACTGGGCCGCCGCGCTGCCGCCGGAGACCTACGCCGGCGGCGGGACGATCTACCTGTGCGCGGTCGACGCCGACCGCATGGGTGTGTCGCTGATCCAGTCCAACGCCGCGGGGTTCGGCGCTCGCATCGTCGAGCCGTCGACCGGCATCTTCCTGCAGAACCGCGGCATCGGCTTCTCGTTGCGACCCGGGCACCCGGCCGAGCTGGGTCCGGGCCGGCGGCCCCCGCACACGTTGTCGCCGGCACTCGTCACCGACGCGACCGGCCGGCTCGAGATGGTCCTCGGCACGATGGGCGGCGACGCGCAGCCGCAGGTCGTGCTGCAACTGCTGGCCCGGCTGCTCGCCGGCGGCGAGCCCGTCGGCAGCGCGATCACGGCGCCGCGCTGGGTGCTCTCCGGCCGGCCGCCGGCGGGCAACGGCTTCGACACGTGGGACGCGCGCGGGCCGGTGCAGGTGCACGTCGAAGCGGCGGCGCCGGACGCGTGGGACGCCGGGCTGACCGGGCGCGGGCACGACGTCGTACGGCACCCTCCGCACGGCTACAACATGGGGCACGCGCACGCGATCCGGGTTGTCGGCGACGGCCTGGAAGGCGCGGCCGACCCGCGTTCGCTCATTGGTGCCGCGGCCGGTTACTGAAGGTGTTAGCGTCGACCCGTGCTTCGCAGCCGCCGCTTCTTTTTTGCCCAGACCGGGGTTCGGTCCGGGCTCGGCTGCTGACGCCCGCCCACATCCGCCCCGGTTCGCCGGGGCGAAGCGCTCCGGGAGCCACGCCACCAGGAGCTGTCCGATGACCGCGACCCTCACCGACGTCTCGTCGGTCGCCGAAGGCCGCGCGCGGCTCGACGCGATCGACGCCGACCTCCGCGCTCTCGTCGTCGCGCGACGCGAGATTTCCCACCAGGTGCAACGGTTGCGCCGCGAAGCCGGCGGACCGCGCATCGAGCACAGCCGGGAGAACCAGATCGTCAACGCCTACGGCGACGAACTCGGCCGGGCCGGCGTCGGGCTTGCGCTGGCCGTGCTGGAGATCTGCCGCGGGCTGCCCGGTTGATGATCGTCGCCGACCAGGACACGACGTCGTACGACGGCGGCCGGTTGCTGCTCGGCGGATCGCCGCGGCGCGCATTGCGGTTGACAGACCGCGGCGCGTCGCGGGCCCGGGCGCTGCTCGCCGGCGGCCGGGTCGCCGACGACGTCGACGCGGCGCTCGCGCGCCGGTTGCTCGACGCGGGCCTGGCACATCCGGTGTTGCCGGCGGCCGCGCCGAGCAGCACCGTCGACGTCGTCGTACCGGCGTACGGCGAACGCCCGCTCGCCGCGCTGCCCGGGGCGGTCGTGGTCGACGACGGTTCGCCGGACGCGATCGCGGGCGCGGCGGTGCGGCTGCCGGTCAACGCCGGTCCGGCCGCGGCCCGCAACGCCGGGCTGCGCGCGACCGCCGCGCCGATCGTCGCGTTCGTCGACAGCGACGTCGAGGTCTCCGCCGAGACCATCAGTGCGCTGGCGAGGATGCTCGATGACGACCCGGCGCTCGCGGCGGTGGCGCCGCGGATCCTTCCGGCCGGGTCCCGGCTCGACCTCGGCCGGCGAGCCGGCGTCGTGCGGCCCGGCGGGCGGACGTCGTACCTGCCCTCGACGGTTCTCGTCGTCCGGCGGGCGGCTGTCGAGGCGATCGGCGGCTTCGACGAAGGGCTCCGCATCGGCGAGGACGTCGACCTGGTCTGGCGCCTCGTCGCGGCCGGCTGGACGATCCGGTACGAGCCGGAGTTCACCGCGCGGCACCGCGAACCGCCGACCCGGGCGGCCCGGTTGGATCGCAGCCGCCGCTACGGCACGTCGGCCGGGCCGCTGGCTCGCCGGCACCCGCCGGCGCCGCTCTCGCCGCCGCTCGCACCGGTCGCCGCGGTGCTGCTCGCCGGGCTCGGCCGGCGGCGGCTCGCGCTCGGGTTGCTCGCGGCGTCCGCGGCCCGGCCGGCCCGGCGGATGCACGCGGCCGGCGTACCCGCCCGCGACTCGGCCGCGATCGCGGCCCGCGCCACGGTGGCGGCCACCGGCTTCGCGGCGCGCTGGCTCACCCAGGTCTGGAGCCCGACACTGGCCTTGTTGGCCATCCGAGCCTGGCAGCGCCGCGACCGGACGGCCGCCGTCGCGCTGGCCGCCACCCTCGCGCGACCGCGATTCGTCGACGACCTCGCCTACGGCGTCGGCGTATGGACCGGTTGCGCTCGCGCCCGCTCCTGGCGCCCGCTCCTCCCCCGCCGTCCGCGTCGAGGGTGACCGTCAGCCGCCGGCGGGCTGGGCGAGGACGAAGTCGGCGACCACGCGACCGAGCTCTTCGCCCTGGTCTTCCTGGAGAAAGTGCCCGGCGCCGCGGATCGTCGTGTGCGGCCGGCCGTCCGCACCCGGGATCAGCTTGGGCAGGATCTCGGCCATCGGGCCGGTGATCGGGTCGCCGTCGCTGAACGCGCACAGGAACGGCGTCGTCAAGGTCGTGAGCACTTCCCACGCCCGCTGGTTAGCCACCGCCCCCGGATCGGCCGGCGTGATCGGGACGAGCTGCGGCATCGCCCGCGGCCCGGCCTTGTAGGTCTCGTCGGGGAACGGCGCGTCGTACGCCGCGACGACCGCCGGGTCGAGCCGCACCTGGCAGCCCGACGCGACGAACCGCCCGATGTCGAGGACCGGCGCGGCCGCGACGGCGGCCCGGAACTGGTGCCAGATCTCCGGCATCTCGTGCCGCCCGTCGGGCAGCCCGGTGTTGGCGGCGACGGCGCCGGCGAAGCGGTCCGGGTTCTCGGCCAGCAACCGCAACCCGATGAGGCCGCCCCAGTCCTGCCCGAGCAGCGTGACGTCGCGCAGGTCAAGCACGTCGAACAGCGCGGCCCGCATCCACTCGACATGCCGCGCGTAGGAGTGATCGGCGACCTCGGCCGGTTTGTCCGAGCGGCCGAAGCCGACGAGGTCCGGCGCGACGACCCGGCAGCCGGCGTCGGCGAGCACCGCGATGACCTTGCGGTAGAGGTAGCTCCACGTCGGCTCGCCGTGCAGGCAGACGACGACCGGCCCGGCGGCGGGGCCCGCGGCGACGTATCCGACCCGTAACGATCCGCTGCCGTCGCCGGTAGGAACCTCCACATAACTCGGCTCGTAGCCGAAGCCGGGCAGGTCGGCGAAGCGCGCGTCCGGAGTGCGCAAGATGTCCATGCGCAGATAGTGGCACTGAACCCGCCGCGCGCTGACGCCGTACCTAATGGGCATGGAAACGGGGCCGGCGTCCGCACTCGTCGGCGCGGCTCGGCAGGGCGAGGCGTGGGCGCTCACCGAGATCTGGCAGCGGTACGCGCCCGCGGTGACCGGCTACCTTCGCGGCCGCGGCGCCGCCGAACCGGACGACCTCACCAGCGACGTCTTCGTTGCGGTCTTTGAAAAACTGCGGTCGTTCCGCGGCGACGAGGGCGACCTGCGAGCGTTCGTGTTCACCGTCGCGCACCACCGCCTCGTCGACGACCTGCGCCGCCGGTCGCGCCGCGGGCCGACGATCTCGTACGACGCCGCGGCGGACGGGCGGCTCACCGGAAGCGCGGAGGACGAGGCGCTCGACGCACTGCACACGCAGCGCGTCCATGCGCTGCTGTCCCAGCTGTCCGAGGACCAGCGCGAGGTGCTGTTGCTCCGGGTGGTCGGCGACCTCAGCCTCGAACAGACGGCGACCGCCCTCGGCAAGCGCGTCGGCGCGGTGAAGGCGTTGCAGCACCGCGCGCTCGCGACGCTGCGCAGAATCCTCGACCAGGCCGTATCCCTATGACCGGCCCGGACGATTTCTTGGACATGACCAGGTCGGACGAGGAGCTGCTCGCGGCTGCCGCGCAGCAGTTGCGCCACCTCGTGCCGGACCGCCCCCCGCTGCCGAGCCGCGACCTCGCGCTGCTGCTCGCCGACGGCATGCCCGCCCGGATTGGACCGATCGGCCGGGTCCGGGCCATCGGCGGCCGGATTGCCGGGCTCGGTCTGGTCGCGAAGCTCACCCTCGCCGCCGGGGTCGCGGTCGCCGGTGTCGGCGGCGCGGCCACAGCGGTGGAGCTGTCGCACGGCTCGTCGGGCCACGGCCGCGACCTGCCCCGGCACGACCCGCGCGGACTGGTCACCGCCACGCCCAGCCCGAGCGTCACGCCGGGCGCGGACGACTCCCCCGGCCACGACGCCCGCGACGACAACGGCGGCGACGGCAGCGGCTCGACCGACGACCGCAATGGCGGTACGTCGAGCGACGACGGCAGCGGCTCGGACGACTCCGGCTCAGGGTCCGGCTCTACGTCTGGCTCGGATTCCGGGTCCGGCTCGACGTCCGGCTCCGGCTCGGACGACGGCAGCGGCTCCGGGACGAGTGGCGGCTCGGACAGCTCCGGAAGCTCGAGCGGCTCGGGCGACTCGAGCGGCTCCGGCAGCTCCGGCGGCGGGTCCGACTCCGGGAGCAGCCCGAGCCCGACGGTCAGCCCGACCGCCGGCGACAACTCGGGGTCCGGAAGCGGGTCCGGCGGCGGGTCGGGGTCCGGCTCCGGTTCAGACGACTCGACCTCGGGTCGCTGATCAGGGGCTTCGAACCTCGTCGCCGACGAACACGCCGGTCGCGAAGTTGCATGGGTTGCCGCTGTCCGGGACCAGCGTCCCGGTCTTGTTCGCCGAAACGTAGTGCGTCCCGCCGACGACCGTCGCGCCGTTCGATATCTGCGCAACCGCGCAGCTCCCGCTGTATCCGTAGGACGCCGAGCCCGTACTGACGGATACCCCGCCGATCGAGTCGACGCAGTCCATCATCCAGGTGACCGCGAAGGTGCCGGTTCTGGCGACCGTCGTGAGCGGCGGCGAGAACGTGACCCGGTTGGTGCCGGCACAATCCGCGGTGGATGCGGTCGACGCCGCCACCGGGCTCGCGGGCAACACCAGCAGCCCACATACGGCGACCGGGATCGCGCGGACAAGAACGTGCATGGCTCCTCCAAGCTCGTCTGCCAGGTACCTCGACTACTTCGCTTGACCGGCGCCGCTTACGGAGCCGGGTCCAGATATTCGGCCCGGTCGCGACCGAAGGACTGACGTAGGGCGGCGGCGAAGCTACGGCGGGTGCGCCGTACGCTGACCGCCGCCGTCGCGCTGGCCGTTGCCGCCAGCACCATGCCGGCGCTGGCCAGCCATCAAGCTCACTCCACGCCCGGCCCCGCGACGGGTGCCGCGACGTCGCGCAGCCGCCACCCGGGCACCGCGTCGCAGACCGGTCGGCACCTGGTCGACCCCGACCGCATCGACCCGCCGCGCTACTCGCTCAAGGACGCGATCGTGCAGCACGTCCAGGTGCCGAGCCGGGACGGCGTGACCAAACTCTGGGTCGACCTCATCCGCCCGCGGGTCGCGAAAGGCGTGCGAGTCCCGACCATCATGGACGTCTCGCCGTACTTCAACACTCTGGGCCGCGGCTGGCGCAACGAGTGCAAGACGGCCTACTCGGACGCGCCCGGCGGCAACGTGAGCCCGCCCTGCTCGCCCGCCGTGCCGTTCCCGGAGTGGTACGACGAGTACTACGTGCCGCGCGGATATGCCGTCGCGCTCGTCGACCTGCGCGGCACCCGCAACTCCAGCGGTTGCGAAGAGTACGGCTCGCGCGACGAGGCCTACGACGCGGTCGACTCGGTCGACTGGGTCGCGGATCAGAGTTGGAGCAACGGCAAGGTCGGGCTGACGGGCGGCTCGTACGACGGCACCCTCGCCGTCGGCGCCGCGGTCGAGCAGCCGATCAGCGGCCGGCACAAGAACGCGGTCGCGGCGGTCATCCCGATCCGCGCGATCGACCGCTGGTACGACTACAGCTTCGCGAACGGCGTGCCGTTCCAGGGTCAGGCGACGACGCCGTACGCGTTCACCGCGGAGTACCAGGCGACCGACGTCGCGAACTCCTACGGCGGCGATCCGTTGTTCGTGCCGGACACCGCGATCCGCCGTGGCTGTGTCGCGGCCGACGTCGCGACGGTCGACGCGGGCTACGCGCCGACGTACACCGACGCGAACTCGTCGTTCTGGGCGCCGCGCGACTTCGTGAAGGACGCGGCGAAGACGCGAGCGGCTTTCTTCTTGATCCACGGGCTTTTCGACTTCAACGTGAAGACCGACGACGTCGGGCAGTTGTGGCAAGCGCTGCCGGCGCACACGCCGAAGAAGCTGTGGCTGATCGACGGCGACCACGTCGATCCGGCGACACCGAGCTCGCTCGACGCGACGCGTGACGGGCACGTGCTGCCGCACACGTTCGCCGCCGACTACCTGCGCGCGACGCACCGGTGGTGGCTGCAATACCTCAAGGGCGTGCCGGCCGGCGCGCTCGACACCCCGGCGGTCGAGGTGCAGCGCGCCGACGGCCACTTCGACGCCTACCGGCAGTGGCCGGCGGCCGGTGGGCACGACGAGACGTTCGCGCTGTCGTCGTCTGGCGCGCCGTCGACGGCGGCCGTGACGTGGAGCGACGGTGCGTCGTCGGCGCCGCCGGAGCAGGTGTTCGTCAGCCCGGTGTTCGCGCACGACACCCGCATCAGCGGCCAGATCGCGTTCGACCTCACGATTTCGGCGAGCGGTCCGGACACGACGATCGGCATCCAGGTGGACGACCTCCCACCCGGTGCCAGTGCCGGCGCCAACGTGACCGACAAGGTCTACGACGAGAACGTCGGCGGCGCGCTCACGGTGACGTACGCCTGGATGCGCGCGTGGTACCGCGCGTCGGTACACGAACGCGGCCGGTCGACCCCCGCCTCCGGGACACCGCTGACCCCCGGCCAGCCGACGCTGGTGAAGTTCCCGTCGCTGTACGTCGACTACGTCGTCAAGGCCGGCCACCGGTTGCGCTTCACGCTCGCGGACTCGGCGTTCGACTCGATCGCCGCGGAGACCGGCGGCACGGTGACGATGCTGACCGGCGCCACCGTTTCGCGACTGAAGCTGCCCGTCGCGCCGCTCTAGCCGCGCGACTGCGGAATAGTGCGGAGCGTGACGGACAGCTGGTTCCCGGGCGCCACCGGCAGCGGCTTCGGCCTGGACAACCTGCCGTACGGCGCCGACGACAACTCGGTGCTCGTCGCCGTCGGCGACGCGGTGCTCGACCTGACCACCTGCGCGCGCGCACTCGGCTCGCCGTACGCCGACCTCTTCGCGGCGCCGACGCTGGACCGGCTGCTGGCCGCCGGCCCCGACGTGTGGGCCGCGGTGCGCGGCGAGGTGACCGGCTGGCTCAGCGATCCGTCCCACCGCGCGGCCGTCGAACCATCGTTGCGGGCCCGCGACGAGGCCGCGTTGCGGCTGCCGTTCACCGTCGGTGACTACGTCGACTTCTACGCCTCCGAGCAGCACGCGACCAACCTCGGTCGCATCCTGCGCCCGGGCGAGCCGGCACTGCGGCCGAACTGGCACCACCTGCCGGTCGGCTACCACGGCCGCAGCGGCACCGTCGTCGTCTCGGGCACGCCGGTCGTGCGGCCGCAGGGTCAGCTCGGCCCGGGTGAGTTCGGCCCGACCCGGCGGCTCGACGTCGAGGTCGAGCTGGGGTTCGTCGTCGGCACCCCGAGCGCACTCGCGACGCGCGTGTCGACCTCGGACTTCGCCGGGCACGTCTTCGGCGTGTGTCTTGTCAACGACTGGTCGGCGCGCGACATCCAGGCGTGGGAGTACCAGCCGCTCGGACCGTTTCTCGGCAAGTCGTTCGCGACCTCGGTCTCGCCGTGGATCGTGCCGCTCGCCGCGCTCTCCGCGGCGCGGGCGCCGGTCGGATCGTCGAGCCGCGAGCTGGCGCCGTACCTGCGGGAGACCGAGCCATGGGGTCTCGACGTGACCCTCGAACTACGGCGCAACGGCGAGGTGCTGTCGCGGCCGCCGTACCGGGAGATGTTCTGGTCGCCGGCGCAGATGCTCGCGCACCTCACCGTCAACGGCGCGTCGGTGCGCACCGGCGACCTGTTCGCGTCCGGCACGGTCAGCGGCCCGGATCGCTCGCAATGGGGTTCGCTGATCGAGCTCTACGACAACACCGAGTTCCTCGCCGACGGCGACGAGGTCGTCATCAGCGGGTCAGCGGGTGCGCTCTCTCTTGGCGAGGTGCGCGGCGTCGTCATGCCGGCGGCAGCAGCACCCCGGGGTTGAGCAGGCCGCGCGGATCCAGCGCGTGTTTGATCGCCCGCATCACCGCGATCTCCTCGGCCGATCGCGACAGCCCGAGCCACGCCTGCTTCGCCCGACCGACACCGTGCTCCGCGGAGATGCTGCCGCCGTACGACGCGACGAGCCGCAGCACCGCGTCGGTGACCGCCTCCGCGTCGTCCTGGGCGTCGAGGACGTTGACGTGCAGGTTGCCCTCGTTGACGTGACCGAACAGGATCGGGCGGCCGGTCGTGATGGCCGACGGCAGCGCGGCGACGCAGTCGGCCAGCGACCGCAACGGAACGGCGACGTCGAGCTTCACCGGCACGCCCTCGGCGTTGATCGACTCGGTGTGCGCCTCGCGGTACTGCCAGAGCGCATGCCGGCCGCGCGCATCGCTCGCGACCGTGGCGTCGCGGACGTCCGCCGAGGCTTCCAGCAACTCGAGCAGATCGTCACTCGGATCGTTGCGCTGCGCGCATTCGAGCAACACGTACGCCGGGTGCTCGTCGCCGAACGGCGCCGGTAGGCCGGTGTGCCGGCGGACGAGATCGATGCCGCCGGCGAAGAACAGCTCGGCCGCCTCCAACGACGGCAACGCGTCCCGGGCCTGCTGCACCAACCGGACCGCGGCGGCCGTGTCGTCGACCGCGACGAGCGCGACCGCCCGGCCGGTGAGCAACGGCACCAGGCGCAGCCGCAGCCGGGTCAGCACGCCGAGCGTTCCTTCCGCGCCGACCAGCAGCGACACGACGTCGTAGCCGGTGTTGTCCTTGGGCAGCCCGCCGAGGCGCGACACGACGCTGCCATCGGCAAGCACAGCCTCGACGCCGAGCACCTGCGCGCGCATGGTGCCGTAACGCAGCACCCGCTCGCCACCCGCGTTGGTCGCCGCCATCCCGCCGATCGTGCACGAGTCGCGCGCGGCGAAGTCGACGCCGACGTCGAAGCCGAGCGGCCGGACGTGCTGCTGCAGCCGGGACAGCACGACGCCGGCCCCGACCGTCACCTGGCCGGCGACCGCGTCGACGTCGCCGATCTCGTCGAGGCGCGCGAGGGAGAGCAGTACGGCTCCGTCGACCGGCACCGAACCGCCGACGAGCCCGGTGTTCCCACCCTGGAGGCAGACGGAAATTCCGGCGCCGGCACAGGCCTCGATGACGGCCGCGACCTGCCCCGTGTCACGCGGCCGCACCGCCGCCAGCGCGCGGCCGGCGAACCGGCCGGTCCAGTCGGTTTCGTACGACGCGAGCATCGAGCGATCCGCGATGACGTGCTCGGCGCCGACGATCGCGGCGAGGGTGTCGAGCACCGTCACGAGAGCAGCCTGACCCGGACCGTCTCCTCGAGCGACTCCAACTCGGTGAGCAGCGCGGCCGGATCGTCGGCGGCGATGTCGGTGAGCACGTAGCCGACGTCGCCGCGGGTGCCGAGCAACTGGCCCTCGATGTTGACCTTGTGCTCGGCGAGCACGCCGTTGATGCGCGCGAGCACGCCGGGAACGTTGTGGTGGATGTGCGCGACGCGGTGCAGGTCGGTCCGCTGCGGCAGCGCGAGGTGCGGCAGGTTGACGCTCATCGTCGTCGTACCGTCGGCCACGAAGTCGCGCATCTTGCCGGCGACGTAGCGGCCGATGTCCTGCTGCGCTTCCTCGGTCGAGCCGCCGATGTGCGGCGTGAGGATCACGTTGGGCAGCCCGCGCAGCTCGGAGGTGAACTCCTCGCCACGGCCGCGCGGCTCGACGGGGAACACGTCGACCGCGGCACCACCGATGTGGCCGCTGTCGATGCAGGCGCGCAACGCCTCGTGGTCGACGACGAAGCCGCGAGACAGGTTGAGGAACAGGCTTCCCGGCTGCATGGCGGCGAACTGCTCGGCGCCGAACATGTCGCTGTTGCCGGGCCGGCCGTCGACGTGCAACGTCACGATGTCGGACGACGACAGGAGCTCGTCGAGCGAACCGCTCCGCCGCGCGTTGCCGAGCGCCAGCTTGTCGGCGGTGTCGAAGAACGACACCGTCATGCCCAGCGCCTCGGCGAGCACGGAGAGCTGGGCGCCGATGTTGCCGTAACCGACGATGCCGAGCCGCCGGCCGCGGACCTCGTGCGCACCGTCGGCGGACTTGTCCCAGACGCCGGCGTGCATGTCGGCGTTCTTCTGCGTCAGCCGCCGGGTCAGCGCGATGATCTCCGCGAGCGCGAGCTCGACCACGCTGCGGGTGTTGGAGAACGGCGCGTTGAAGACCGCGATGCCGCGGCCGGTGGCGGCGGCGAGGTCGATCTGGTTGGTACCGATGCAGAACGCACCGATCGCCACCAGGTCGCGGGCCTCCGCGCTGGTGAGCACCGAGGCGGGAACGTCCGTCTTCGACCGGATCCCGAGCACCTGCACACCTGCGAGAGCGGCCGCGAGATCGGCCTCGTCGAGCGCCCGGTCGAGCGCCACCACCTCGCAACCGGCGCTTTGGAGCAGCGTGACCGCGTCGGGGTGGACGTTCTCCAACAACAGCGCGCGCACCGCGGGAAATCTACCAATCGGCGGCGGCGCGGCTCAGCGGGCGGGCACCCCGCGATGGGCGAGCGCGACTTCGAGCAGCCGGTCGTTCTCGGTGTCGAGGCCGATCGTCACGCGAACGCCTTCGCCCGCGAACGGCCGGACCAGGATGCCCGCCGCCGCGCAGGTGGCGGCGAAGTCGGCGGCCGCGTCGCCGAGCGGCAACCAGACGAAGTTGGCCTGCGAGTCGGGCACGTCGTACCCGGCACCGCGCAGCGCGCCCGCGACCCGGTCGCGCTCGGCGACCGTGAGCGCCGCTCGGCGGCGTACCTCCGCGGTGTCGCCGAGCGCCGCGATCGCCGCCTCCTGCGCGAGCGCGGAGACGCTGAACGGCACCTGGCACTTGCGCACGGCGGCGGCCACTTCGGGCGCCGCCAGCGCGTAGCCGACCCGCAGCCCGGCGAGCGCGTAAGCCTTGGAGAACGTCCGCGTGACGACGACGTTCGGCCGGTCGCCGAGCAACTCGAACGCGTCCGGAACCGCGACCGGATCGACATACTCCCGGTAGGCCTCGTCGACGACGAGCACGACGTCGTCCGGGACGCCGTCGGCGAGACGCCGCAACTCGTCGCCGCCGACCGCGGTGCCGGTCGGGTTGTTGGGATTGCACAGGATCACGAGCCGCGTCCGATCGGTGACCGCGGCCGCCATCGCGTCGACGTCGTGCGTGTGGCTGCCGTCGAGCGGGACCCTCACGGCACTGCCGCCGGCGACCGCGGTGATGATCGGGTACGCCTCGAACGCCCGCCAGCCGAAGACGACCTCGTCGCCCGCGTCGACCGCGGCCGCCGCGATCTGGCCGACGACCTCGACGCTGCCGGCGCCCACCGCGATCCGATCCGGTGTCACACCGTGGTGTTGCGCGAGCGCGTCGAGCAGTCGCGCCGCGCCCATGTCGGGGTAGCGGCTGACGCCTTTCGCCTGCTCGGCCAGCACCGCCGCGACCGAGGGCAGCAGCCCGTACGGCGACTCGTTGGACGCGAGGACGATCGCGCCCGGCGTCTTGCGCCCGGGCACGTATGCCGGCAACGCGGCCATCGCCGGCCGCAGCTTCGGGGTGCTCATGGGTTACAGGTTGCCGCGCCGCGCCTGCTCGCGCTCGATCGCCTCGAACAGCGCCTTGAAGTTACCCTTGCCGAAGCCGAGCGAGCCGTGCCGCTCGATCAACTCGAAGAACACCGTCGGCCGGTCCTGCACCGGCTTGGTGAAGATCTGCAGCAGGTAGCCGTCTTCGTCGCGGTCGGCCAGGATCTTCAACTCCCGCAACGTTTCCAGCGGCACCCGGGTGTCGCCGACCCACGTGCCGAGCTCGTCGTAATAGGTCTCCGGCGTGTCGAGGAAGTCGACGCCGGCGGCCTTCATCTCGGTGACGGTGCGGACGATGTCGTTGGTCGCGAGCGCGATGTGCTGCACGCCCGGACCGCCGTAGAACTCGAGGTACTCGTCGATCTGGCTCTTCTTCTTGCCAACCGCAGGCTCGTTGAGCGGGAACTTCACCTTGCGCTTGCCGTCGGCGACGACCTTGCTCATGAGCGCGGAGTATTCGGTGGCGATGTCGTCGCCGACGAACTCCTTCATGTTCGTGAAGCCCATGACCCGGTGGTAGAACTCGACCCACTCGTCCATGTGGCCGAGCTCGACGTTGCCGACGATGTGGTCGATCGCCTGGAACCATCGCTTCTCGACCGGCGCGACGAACGGTGCCCGCGCGACGAAGCTCGGCAGGAAGACGCCCGAGTAGTCGGTGCGCTGCACGAGTGAGTGCTTGGTCTCGCCGTACGTCTCGATCTGCGCGACGACGACCTTGCCGTGCTCGTCCTCGAAGGACGTCGGCTCCATCGTGCCCTTGGCGCCGCGGGCGACGGCGAGCTCGTAGGCGTGCGCCGCGTCGGGGACCCGCAGCGCGACGTCGCAGACGCCGTCGCCGTGGTCGCGGACGTGCCGGCCGGCGTCGGTGCCGCTGTGCACCTCGGCGGTGAAGACGAACCGCGCCGCGCCGGATTCGAGCACGTACGACGCGGTGTCGCGGCTGCCGGTCTCGGGGCCGAGGTAAGCCGTGACGGTCATCCCGAAGGCGGTCGAGTAGTAGTGCGCGGCCTGCTTCGCGTTGCCGACGACGAAGTGGACGTGGTCGATGCCCTCAACCGGGAAGTCTTCGGGGGTTGTCATGCCCGTCAGCGTGCCCGGATTGGACTTCTCGTACAAGCATCCGGGCCTACACTGGACAATGTGTCCAGCCTAGATGCGCTTGACCGGCGAATCTTGCACCTTTTTGTCAGCGAACCGCGCGTTTCCGTGCTGGAGGCGTCCCGGCGGCTCGGCGTCGCGCGGGGCACCGTGCAGTCCCGGCTCGACCGGATGGAGGCGGCCGGCGTCGTCACGTCGTGGGGTCCGGCGGTCGACGTCGCCGCGCTCGGCTGGCCGGTCTCGGCGTTCGCGACCCTGGAGATCACCCAGGCGCACGGGCACCTGCCCGTTTCCGAGCATCTGCGCGGGATCCCGGAGGTGTTGGAGGCGCACACGATCACCGGCGGCGCCGACCTCATGGTCCGGCTGGTGGCGCGCTCGAACGCGGATCTGCAGCGGGTCATCGACGAGGTGGTCGCCTCGCCGTCCGTCGTACGCGCCTCGACGGTGATCGTCCTCGCGACCGAGATCGCCCCGCGCGTCCAGCCCCTGCTCACCTGACCCGCCACTTCGGAGACCTGGTGACCAACTTTGTCGACTCTTGTCGGCGTGTCGTGGTCACCAGGTCTCCGAAGTCGTGAAGGGAGGGTGGCGGGCGAGCCCGGCGGTGTGACGGTTACTTGTCGGTTCTGCGGCAGAGCGTTACATTCGACCCTGTGTACTCGCAGGCGCTCGACGAGCGCGACGCCGCGCCGCAGGACGGCGCGGTCAACGCGGCGTTCGAGGCGCGGGTCGCGGCCGAGGAGAAGGTCGAGGCCAACGACTGGATGCCGGCGGCCTACCGCAAGACGCTGATCCGGCAGATCTCCCAGCACGCGCACAGCGAGATCATCGGCATGCAGCCGGAGGGCAACTGGATCACCCGCGCGCCGAGCCTGCGGCGCAAGGCGATCCTGCTCGCGAAGGTGCAGGACGAGGCCGGGCACGGGCTCTACCTCTACGCCGCCGCCGAGACGCTGGGCGTCTCGCGCGAGGAACTGGTCGACCAGCTGCTCGCCGGCACCGCGAAGTACTCCAGCATCTTCAACTACCCGACGCTCACGTGGGCCGACATGGGCGCGATCGGCTGGCTCGTCGACGGCGCCGCGATCATGAACCAGATCCCGCTCTGCCGCTGCTCCTACGGCCCCTATGCCCGCGCGATGGTGCGCATCTGCAAGGAAGAGTCGTTCCACCAGCGCCAGGGCTTCGAGATCATGGTCACCCTCGCTCGCGGCACCGATGCGCAGAAGGCGATGGCGCAGGACGCGCTCGACCGCTGGTGGTGGCCGTCGCTCATGATGTTCGGCCCGCACGACTCCGAGTCCACGCACAGCGACACGTCGATGCGCTGGAAGATCAAGCGGTTCAGCAACGACGAGCTGCGGCAGAAGTTCGTCGACGTCACCGCGCCGCAGGCGGAGTTCCTCGGCCTCACGATCCCCGACGACGAGCTCCGGTACGACGAAAACACCGGTCACTACCGCTTCGGCGAGCCGGACTGGTCGGAGTTCAAGGCGGTGCTGCGCGGCGACGGTCCGTGCAACGCGCAACGTCTCGCGCACCGCCGGCGGGCCCACGACGACGGCGCGTGGGTGCGCGAAGCCGCCGAAGCGCACGCCGCGAAGAGCTCGCGATGACGACCCAGAACTGGCCGCTGTGGGAGGTATTCCTTCGCAGCCGCAACGGTTTGCACCACCAGCACGTCGGCAGCGTGCACGCCGTCGACGCCGAGATGGCGGTCGCCAACGCTCGTGACGTCTACACCCGCCGCGGCGAAGGCATCTCGATCTGGGTGGTGCCGAGCGCGTCGATCGTCGCGAGCGATCCGGGCGACAAGGACGAGCTGTTCGAGCCGGCGCTCGACAAGGTGTACCGGCACCCGACGTTCTACGAAATCCCCGACGGTGTCGCCAACATCTAGGGGAGGTCGGCGGCTGCTCACCTACGCCGACGGCGCGTTGGTGCTCTCGCACCGGCTGTCCGAGTGGATGAGCAACGCACCGACGATGGAAGAGGACATCGCGCTCGGCAACATCGCGCTCGACCTCCTCGGTCAAGCCCGCGGGCTGTTGCAGACGATCGGCGACGAAGACGAGCTCGCGTACTTCCGCGACAGCGCCGAATTCCGCAACCCGCTGCTCTGCGAGCTGCCCAACGGAGACTTCGCGCACACGATGGTGCGGCAACTGTTCGCGGACGCGTGGTTCGCCGAGGTGTGGGCGGCGCTGGCCGCCGGCGAGACGGTCGGCGCCGACGTGCGCGGCGTCGCCGAGAAGGCGGTCAAGGAGAACGCCTACCACTGGCGGCACTCCTCGGCATGGGTCGTCCGCCTCGGCGACGGCACCGACGAGTCGCATCGCCGTACCCAGGACGCGGTCGACGCGCTGTGGCCGTTCCGCGGCGAGCTTGCCTCCGACGAGTGGTACGCCCGCGTCGAGCCGGTGCTCGCCGAGGCGACCCTCAGCACCCCGGGCCGCGACGCATGGACCCAGCGCGGCAGCGCCGACGGCTGGCACACCGAACATCTCGGCTACCTGTTGGCGGAGATGCAGTCGCTGGCGCGGGCGCATCCCGGAGCGACATGGTGACCCCGACGGTGCAGCGCGCGTGGGAATTGCTCGCCGCCGTGCCCGACCCCGAGATCCCCGTGCTGTCGGTGCTCGACCTCGGCATCGTGCGCGCGGTCGAGGAGTCCGCCGACCGGCGCGGTGTCGTCGTCACGATCACCCCGACGTACTCCGGCTGCCCGGCCACCGAGGTGATCGCCCACGACGTGCGCGCCGCACTCGAAACGGCGTACGACGACGTCGAGATACGGACGCAACTCTCGCCCGCGTGGACGACTGACTGGATGACCGACGCGGCGCGGGAGAAGTTGCGCGGGTTCGGCATCGCTCCCCCGGCGGGCCGGGTGACGCTGCCGCTGCTCGGCGTCGGCAGGCCGGCTGCGTGCCCGCGCTGCGGATCCGACGCGGTGGAGGAACTCGCCGGTTTCGGGTCGACGCCGTGCAAGGCGCTGTGGCGCTGCCGCACCTGCCGCGAGCCCTTCGACTACTTCAAGAAGCACTGATGCCGGTCTTCCACGCGCTGCGCGTCGCCGACGTACGACGCGAGACCGAAGACACGGTCTCGGTCGCGTTCACGGTGCCCGACGAGCTCGCCGCGGCGTACGACTTCGCCCCCGGCCAGCACATCGCCATCCGGATGCCCGGTCCGGACGGCGAGGAGGTACGGCGGTCGTACTCCATCTGCAGCGGGCTCGACGACGGCGAGCTGCGGGTCGCGGTCAAGAGCATCGCCGGCGGGGTCGTCGGCGTGCACGCGAACGAACGCCTCAAGGCCGGCGACGTGCTCGACGTGATGACGCCGGCCGGCCGGTTCACCACGACACTCGATCCGGCCAACGCGAAGAGCTACCTCGGCGTCGCGGCCGGCAGCGGCATCACGCCGGTCATCTCGCTGATCCGTTCGGTGCTGGCTCGCGAACCGCGGTCGCGGTTCACCCTCGTCTACGGCAACCGCGGCCCGACGACGGTCATCTTCCGGGAAGCGCTGGAAGACCTGAAGGATCGGTACCTCGAGCGGCTGCAGATCATCCACGTGTTCAGCCGGGAAGAGCAGCACGCGCCGCTGCTCAACGGCCGGATCGACGCGGCGAAGCTCGGCGCGCTCGCGGAGCACCTGCTCGACGTCCCGTCGTACGACGAGGCGTTCATCTGCGGGCCCGAACCGATGACGCTCGCGGTCCGCGACGCGCTCGTCGAGCTCGGCATCGCGCCGACGCACGTGCACCTGGAACTGTTCGGATCGCACGCACCCGCGCCGCGCCCGCCCCGCGCGATGACGACCGACCGCCGGCAGGTGACGGTGATCCAGGGCGGCATCAAAACCGAGATCGCGGCACACCCCGACGACACGCTGCTCGAAGCGGGCCAGGCCGCCGGCCTCGACCTGCCGTTCTCCTGCCGCGGCGGGGTCTGCGCGACGTGCCGGGCGAAGGTGCTCGACGGCGCCGTCGCGATGGACGTCAACTACGCGCTCGAACAATGGGAGACCGACGCGGGCTTCGTGCTCACCTGCCAGTCGCACCCGACGACCGACCACGTCGTCGTCGACTACGACGCCGTGTAGGGCGGTCACGAAACCATCACTTTTGCGGGCGGCGTAGGGGTACGGCGACCGGTAGCCGACAGGATCGCCCGGATGGCCCGTCTCGGACTGCTCGGCACCCGGCTGTGGTGGCGGCGCGGCGCGTCGATCGCCGTACTCGCGGTCGCGCTGACCGCGATGCTCACCGCCGTCGTCGGCCCGATGTACGCCGGTGCCGCGGCCGAGTCCACGTTGCGGCAAGTGCTGTCCGAGGCGCCGGTCAACGACAGCGGCCTGCACGTGCAGGCCGACGCGGACGTCACCGTCGATCCCGTCCCGCCGATCCTGCGGGTGCTGCCGGCCGGGTTCTCGCCGGCGTACCCGACGGCGATCCCGACGTTGCGGGTGCCGACGCGCGTGCAGGGACCCGGCAACGTGTCGGCGGTCGTGTCCGGGATCGTGTGGCGGCCGGGGGCCTGCGGGCACGTCCGGTTCGTCGCCGGGCACTGCCCGACCGGCCCCGGCGACGTGATGGTGAGCGATCGGACCGCCGTCCCGACGTGGGCGCTGCGGCTCGGCGCGAAGATGACCGTCAACGGCTTATTGCAGGACCGGGTCGAGTCGTTCAGCGGCGGGGTGCCGGTCGCCGAGCCTGGCATCCTGCGGGTCGTCGGCGTGTACACCCCGCTCGACGTCGACGACCCGTTCTGGTTCGGGCACGACTACTTCGACGCGCATCTCGGTGCCGGTGACGGCCCGGACACCGTCGACGACATGTTCGTCGACCGCAGCGCCATGAACGAGGCGAGCGCGGGCACCCAAGGGCTGGTCTGGGTGGACTACCCGCTGCGGCCCGGTGCCGTGACCCTCGCGTCGGTGCCGTCGCTGCGGCGCGCGGTCGCGGCCGCCCAGCGCACGTTCCCGCTGACCCAGCAGCCGACGATGACGACGCGAATCGGCACCGTCCTCGATCGCGCGCACGAGGCGCGCAGCGGTCTCGACGGGGGTACGGCGCTGGTCACCGTGCAGCTCTTGTTGCTCGCGTGGCTGGTGCTGTTCGAGGTCGTGTCGGCATCGACCGAGTCGCGCGGGCCCGAGATCGCGATCGCGAAGCTGCGCGGCCTGAAGCCTTGGGACGCAGCGCTTTTCGGGGTGGGTGAACCAGTCGCGCTCGTCCTCGCCGCCGCGCCGCTCGGCATTGCCGGCGGTTATCTCGCGACCCGCGGACTGGCCGCGGCGGTGCTGCTGCCCGGCGTTCCGATCCACGTCGGGCTCGGTACCTGGCTGGCCGCCGCCGGGGCGCTCGCCGGCGGGCTCGCCGCGACGATCCTCGCGACCCGGCGCACGCTCGCGCGCCCGATCCTCGAGCAGTGGCGGCGCGCGGAAGAGCACGTCAGCCGCGGCCGGCACGCGCTGGTGGTCGACGGCATCGTGGCCGCGCTCGCGATCGCCGGGCTGGTCGCGCTCTCCGCGAAGACCGGCGCCCGGTCGCCGTCCACCTTCAGCCTGGTGGGGCCGGCGTTGCTCGTCCTCGCGACCGCGCTCGTCGGCGTCCGGTTGCTGCCCGTGGCCGGCCGCGCGGCCGCGGACTTGAGTCGCGGCACCCGGCATCTCGGTCTGTTCGTCGCGATTCGCCAGGTGGCGCGGCGGGCGACCGAGCACCGGTTCGCGGTCCTGCTCGCGGTCGCGTCCGGCGTCGCGGTCTTCTCGGTCGCGGCGAACGACGTCGTACGGCACAACGAGACCCGCCGCGCCGAGGCGGAGGTCGGCGCCGACGCCGTCGTGAACGTGCAACCGCGGGTCGGCGTCGACGTACTCGACGCGGTCGCGAAAGCCGATCCGCGCGGCGCCTGGGCGATGGCCGCGAACGAGTGGACGCCGCTCGGCGGCAGCGTCGGCGTCACGATCGAGGCGGTGGACTCGACCCGGCTCGCGCGGGTGACGAACACGTCCGCCGCCGACCTCCGCCACTACCTGCCGGCGCTCACCGCACACACCGCGCACAGCATCCGCTTCACCGGCGACGCGTTGCGCATCACGACGACGGCCACCGGCCGGTTCGACCGGCCGTCGCTCGACGTCACCGTCATCGACGACCGCGGCGCCACCGCCGTCGTCCGAGGGCCCGCGATGCAGACCGGCCAGCAGTCGCTCGTCGTCCCGGTGCGGTGCGGCGGCGGCTGCCGAATCGTCGGGCTCGACCTCGATCGCAACGTGGTCGACCTCCAGACGATGACCGGCACGTGGACCGTCTCGCGCATCGAGTCGCGATCCGGCAGTACGTGGACCCCGCTCGACGCGCAACTGACCGTCCCGCACGCGTGGCGCGCCGGTCGTCACCAGACCTCCGGCCGCGACGACGTGCTCGCCAACTCCGACGGCGTCACCGACACGTTCACGGCGGACTTCGGCGGCTGGCCGTCGATCGAGCTTGCCGACCTGCCGCGGCCGTTGCCCGTGCTGCTGACGACGGACGCGACCGCAACGACGACGACGGATCCGTTCGTCGCCGATCCGCTCGGCCGCCAGGTCGCGCTGCAGCGAGTCGCGACGGTGAGCCGGTTGCCCCGGTTGCTGGCGAGCGGCGGCTGGGCGGATCTCGCGGCCGCTCGCGACGAGCTGCCCGCGTTCGACCGGCAGGGTCGCTGGCAGGTGTGGCTGGGCAAGGACGCGCCGAAGGACGCGCTGTCGCGGCTGCGCGCGGCCGGCTTGGTACCCGGCCGACCGGACACCGTCGCGAAGCACGTGCAGGCGCTCCGCCAGCAAGGCCCGGCGCTCGCGTTGCAGCTGTTCCTGTTCGCGTCGTTCGCGTGCTCGGCGCTCGCCCTGGCCGCCGCCGCGTTGGCACTCGCGGCCGCCGGCCGGCGGCGCTCGTTCGAGATGGCCGCGTTGCTCGCCGTAGGGGTACGGCGCGGCTCGTTGCTGCGCGCCTGTGTCGTCGAGCAGATCCTGTTGCTCGGGACCGGCGTCGTGCTCGGCGTCGTACCCGGGTTGATCGGGGCGGGGATCGCGCTGCCGGCGGTTCCGGAGTTCGCCGACACGTCACCGATACCGGTGCTGTACTCGCCGTCGACCGTGGTCGTCGCCGGGTTCGCGGCGGCCCTCGCGATCGTGGTCGGTGCGGTCGCGGTCGTGGGCGGTGCCGCGTTGTTGCGCGCCGCGGTGCCCTCGCGGTTGCGGGAGGCCGCGCCGTGACGGCGCGCGGGATCGTCGAGGCCGGGCTGTCGATGCAGTGCCGGGCCCTGCATCACGTCTACACCGTCGAGGAGACCGAGGTCGTCGCGCTGGATCGGGTCGACCTGGTCGTGCGACCCGGCGAGACGGTCGCGCTGCTCGGGCCGTCCGGGTGCGGCAAGTCGACGTTGCTGTCGATCGTCGCCGGGCTGCAGCGGCCGACGTCGGGTCAGGTCCTGGTCGGGCGCGACGACGTCACCGCGATGACGGTCACCGAGTTGCTGTCGTTGCGATCGAACCGGGTCGGCATCGTCGTCCAGAATCCGGGCCGGTCGCTGCTGCCCTACGCGACGCCCGAGGAGAACATCGCGTTCGCGCAACGCGGCGCGAATCCGTCCCGGCGGGCCGAGCTGCCGGGCGCGACCGAGCTGCTCGCCGAGCTGGGGTTGGCCGCGCTCGCCGGGCAACGGGTGCACGCGATGTCCGGCGGCGAGCAGCAGCGGGTCGCGGTGGCGGTCGCGCTGTCGTCGGCGCCCGGGTTGCTGCTCGCCGACGAACCCACGAGCCAGCTCGACGACGCGAACCGCGACGCGCTGGTGGAGTTGCTCGGACAGGCCAATTCCCGTTATGGCACAACGGTTTTGACGGTGACCCACGACGAAGAGGTCGCGCAGGCGCACCGCCGATACGTGCGGTTGCGGGACGGGCGGATCGAGCGGGACGCCGCCGACGTCGCCGACCTCGTCGACGTCGCGGAGGACGGCAGCGTCGTCCTTCCCGAGCACACGTGGCCGTCGCTGCCACCCGGCAGTACGGCGCGGGTCATCGCGACCGTCGACGGCGTGCGGCTGGTCCGCGACGACAGCCGGGACGACGCCCGATGAGCGCGCGTCTCGTCGCCAGCGACGTCATGTATCGGCGCGGCGGCCGAACGGTGCTCGACAGCTTGTCCATCGCGGTCGAGCCGGGCGAGATGGTGGCGGTCGTCGGGCCGTCCGGCTCCGGCAAGTCGAGCTTGCTGGCGGTCCTCGGCGGGCTCGAGGCACCGGACGGCGGAACGGTGTCGCTCGACGGCGCGGCGCTGCGGCCCGGCGATCCGGCGCAACGCCGGCGGTTCGGCCTCGTGTTGCAGGGCTACGGGCTGCTCACCTTGCTGACGGCCGCCGAGAACGTCGAGATCGCGTTGCAGGCCCGCGGCGTCTTCGGTCAGGAGGCGCGGCTGCTCGCCGGTGACGCGCTCACCGAGCTGGGTCTCGGCGGGCTGACCGGCAAGCTCGTCGAGAAGCTCTCCGGTGGCCAGCAGCAGCGGGTCGCCATCGCCCGCGCGTTGGTGACCGCGCCGGACGTCGTACTCGCCGACGAGCCGACCGCGGAGCTCGACCACGGGTCGCAGGACGTCGTGATCGCGGCGTTGCGCGACGCCGCCGACCGCGGCGCGGCGGTCGTCGTGGCGACCCACGACCCCGACGTCGCGGCCCAGTGCGACCGCTCGCTGCGGTTCCACGACGGCCGGCTGGCAAGCTGACGAACCATGAACTACCGCGACCAGGTGGCGGTCGTCACCGGCGCCTCGTCCGGCCTCGGCCGCCGGCTCGCCCTCGACCTCGCCGCCGCCGGCGCGACCGTCGTCGGCGTCGCCCGGCGCGAAGACCGGTTGCGCTCGCTCGGACTGCCGTACCGGATCTGCGATCTCGCCGACGTGCCGTCGTACGTCGACGTGCTCGCCGACGTCGAGTCGTCGTACGGACGGGTGGACCTGCTGCTGAACGTCGCCGGGATGGGCGGCATCGTGCGCCGCGAGATGCCGTCGCTGGAGACGACCCGCGAGGTGCTCGAGGTGAACTTCTTCGCGGCGTACGCGGGGATGCTCGCCGTGCTGCCGGGGATGCGCGCGCGGCGGCACGGGGTGATCGCGAACATGTCGTCCGACGACGCCCGCTCCCCCGGGCCGGGCGCCGGCGACTACTGCGCGTCGAAGGCCGCGCTGTCCGCGGCGACCGAGAGTCTGGCGTACGAAGCGCGTGCCGACGGGGTGCGGCTGCACGTCATCTACCCGGGTTGGGTGCCGACCGAGATGGGGTTGTACGCCGTGCAATCCGGCGGGCTCGCGATGCCGCCGCGGCCGGCCCGGCGGACCGAGGAGCAGGTGTCGCGGCTGGTGTTGCGCCGCCTCGGCGACTCGCGGGTGGAGATCAACTGCGCGGCGCTGCCGCTGGTCGCGCCGGTGTTCCGCACGGTCGCGCCGCGGCTCTACCACCGGATGCGCGCGTCCCGCTGACCCTTCCGTTGCCACCACGCCGTCGCCACTTCGGAGACCTGGTGACCAACTTTGTCGACTTCTGTCGGAGTGTCGTGGTCACCAGCCCTCCGAAGTGGGTTAGCCAGGTGCGTCGAGGAGGGGCCGGCCGAGGCTGCGGCTGCGGCCGCGGAACTCGGCGACGACGTCGCCGCCCTCGGTGGTGACGGTGACGTCGTACAGGCCGGAGCGGCCGCGTCTCGCCCGCTCGGTCGCGGTGGCCGAGAGCGTCGTGCCGGCGGTCACGGGCGCGAGGAACGTGACGTCGGCGCCGGCCGCCACGGTGACGTCGTCGTAGGTGTTGCAAGCGAACGCGAACGCGGTGTCGGCGAGGGTGAAGACGTAGCCGCCGTGGCAGATGCCGTGGCCGTTGAGCATGTCGTCGCGGACCGCCATCCGGGCCCGCGCGGTGCCGGGCGCGACCGCGTCGACGGTGATGCCGAGCGCCTGGCTGGCGGCGTCGTTGCCGTACATGACCTCGGCGCAGCGCACCGCGAGGGACGTGGCGTCGTCTGGCACGGTGCCAGCGTGGCACGCGGCGGGCCGGCCATCGCTGCTAGGCTGGCCCGCACGCGCCGCTAGCTCAGTTGGTTAGAGCAGCTGACTCTTAATCAGCGGGTCCGGGGTTCGAGTCCCTGGCGGCGCACCACTAGTGTCAGCGCCACTTCGGAGACCTGGTGACCAATTTTGTCGACTTCTGTCGGCGTGTCGTGGTCACCAGCCCTCCGAAGTCGAGCTAGCCGGCGGGTCAGGCCTGGCTGATCGCCAGGCCGTCGAGTTGGATCAGCTTGCCGGACGTCAGCACCTTCACCGTCAGCGTGCCGGTACGCAGGCTGAACTTCGGCAGCGCGATGATCGCCTTGCGCACCGTCGTCTTGGCGTACAGGCTGATCTTGCCGATGAGCGTGCTGCCGACGTACACCGCGACCACGCCGCAGGTCGGGCACTTCGTCGCGACGATGCCGACCCGATCGAGCCGGGTGCCGGTGCGGACGAGGGTGCGGTTCAGACCCGTGGTCTGCGTGTAGGTGCTCAGGTAGAAGGCGGTGCTGGTCCCGCGGGTCCAGCCGGTCGACACCGTCCCGGCCCGGTCGTCGAGCGGTCGCGCGGTACACCTGCTCGCCGTCCACGCCGACATGTTGCCGGCCTGGTCGACCGACCGGACCGAGTAGCAGTACGTATAGCCGACCGACAGCGACGGCGCGACGCTCGTGCCGTGCAGTGCCTGCCATGCCGTCGGATAGGTCCACGGACCGAACGTGCTGTTCCACGCCGCGCGTTGGTAACGGAGCTGGTAGCTCGCGATGCCGGAGCCGCCGTCGGCGCCGCTCCACGTGACTGGCGTCGTCGAAGAGAGCACGAACGGCAGCGTCGGTGTCTTCAGCGTCGCGGTCGGCGCGGTGCCGTCGACGCGCCACTGGTAGGCCAACGGCGACGACGTGTTCGAGACGGCGTCGGTCGCGGTGACCGTGAACGTGTGCAGCCCGTCGGCCAACGACGACAGGTCGACCGGCGACGTACAACCACTCGCGAGCGCGCTGTCGAGCTGGCAGGTGAACGTCACGGGCGGCGAATTATCGGTGGCACTGAAGGCGAAATGCGCGCTCCGGCTCGCCGTCGGGTTGGCCGGCTTCGCGTCGAACTGCACCGCGGGCGCGGTCGTGTCCGGCGGCGCGACCACCGCCGTCTGCGCCGACGCCACGGCACCGCTCGAGCCGCCGGCGTTCGTCGCCGTCTCGGTGACGCGGATCGTCGCGCCGACGTCACTCGCCTGCAGCGTGTACGTCGTTCCGGTGGCGCTGCCGATCGCGACGCAGTTGGCGCCGGCCGCGTCGCAGTCCTGCCACTGGTGCGTGAAGCTGGTGGGATTGTTCGTCCAGGTGCCGGCGCCCGCAGTCAGCATCTGACCTTGGCTGGCGTTGCCCGAGATCGTCGGCGGATCGACGTTGCCAGGTGGCAGCGGAAGCACGACCGCCGTCGCCGCCGACGTCGCCGGGCTGCCCGAACCCGAGTCGTTGTGAGCCGTCACGACCACGCGGATCGTGTGCCCGGCATCGCTGCCCTGCAGGACGTACGTCGACCCGATGGCGCCGGCGATGGACGTGCAGTTCGCGCCGGCGTTGTCGCAGTCCTCCCACTGGTAGGCGTAGCTCGTCGGGCTGTTGGTCCACGAGCCGTCCACCGCGGTGAGCTGTTGCCCTTGCGTCTTCGTCCCGGTGATCGACGGCAGCGACGTGTTCACCGGAAGCGCGAGGCCGAGGAACGCATTGCCCATCGTGTCCGTCGCGACGCACTCGGAGGCGGTCGGGCACGAGACGGAGTCGAACGCAACGGCTTGCGGCAGCGTCTGCATGAGCCAGCCGGCCGGTTGCGCCGGGTCCCCTTCGAACACCCGGTTGGCGTTGTCGACCGCGACGCACAGCGTGGTCGATGCGCACGCCACCGCGTTGAAGACCTTGCCGCTGTCGATCAACGTGACCACAGGCCCGCTCGGCACGCTGGGCGCGAACGTCACGAGATTGCCGATCCAGTCGACGGCAACGCACTTCGTCGTCGACGGGCAGGCGACGCCGAACAGCCGTTGGCCGGAGTCGATGATCGAGGGGAAGTACTGGGTCGTCGGATTGTCGTTCGGACCGAAGGTTACGTACTGGCCCGCGTTGTCTACCGTTGTGCACTGCGTCGTCGACGGGCACGCGACGGCATTCGTCGTCTGGTTGAAGTCGACGGTCGCCGGCTGGGGCGACGCGGACGTCGGGTTGAACGTCGACCGCCGCCCGCCGTTATCGATAGCGACGCAGAGCGTCGCGGACGGGCAGCCGACAGCCGCCGGCGTCGAGCCGAGGCTCATCGAGACCGACGTGTGCGTTCCCGGTGTGGCCGGATCGAAGGTCAGTTCCTTACCGCCGATGTCGATCGCGGTGCACTGCGTCGTCGACGGGCAGGCGATGCCCTTCAGTGAGCTGGTGCTGATCGACACGGGTGCCGGGGTGGCGGGCGCGGTCGGGTTGAAGGTGACCACGCGGTCCAGGTCGTCGATCGCGGTGCACTGAGTCGCGGACGGACACGCCACCACGGGCAGGTTGTCGCGGCCGTCAACGACGACGAGGGTGGGACTGCCGACCGCGCCCGGATCGATCGTCGTCGTCCGGCCGCCGTTGTCGACCAATGTGCACTGCGTCGTCGACGGACAGTCCAGGGAGGTGAGCAGGAAGACCGAGCCGATGGTGTTCTGCGTGGGCGACCCGACGCTCGTGGGATCGAATGCGTATTCGTGGTGCGCGTTGTCGATAGCGACGCACCGACTGGTCGACGGACACGTGATGTCGGTCAGGATCTTCCCGCTGTCGATCAGGACGGGGGTCGGCGTGCCTGGGAGGTTGGGGTTGAAGGTGACGACCTGGCCGGACGAGTCGACCGCCGTGCATTGACTCGTTGACGGGCAGGACACCCCGTTCATCGTCGTGGTGCCGGTGCCGTCGATGAGTGCCGGCGTCGGTGACCCGGGCGACGTCGGGTTGAACGTCACCTCGTTGCCGACGTTGTCGACGGCGGTGCACTGTGACGACGATGGGCAGACCACCCCGTTGAGCTGGTGGCCGCTGTCGACGACGACATTTGTCGGGCTGGCCGTCGTCGTCGGGTCGAAGGTGAGCTCGTGGCCGATGTTGTCGACGGCGGTGCACTGCGTCGTGGTCGGGCACGCGACACCTCGGGTCGCCGTCGCCGCGAGCGACCTCGGCGCAGTGGCGCCGGTCGGTGCCGTCGGGTCGAACTCCACCTCCCGGCCGTTGTTGGACACGGTCACGCACTCGGTGATCGTCGGGCACACGATGGCGACGTACGTCTGCCCGCTGTCGAGGACGTAAGGGATCGGATCGCCCGGATTGGTCGGGTCGTAGGTGACCTCGCGACCGAAGCTGTCGACCGCAGTGCACTGCGTGGCGCTCGGGCAGGCGACCGAGTTGACGAACCCGCTCAGACCGTCGTGCACGAGCCGGATCGGTCCCGACCAGGTCAGCGTCGGCGTACTCACGGTCGCGCTCACGAACGGGCCGGCGGCGACCAGCGCCGGACCAAGCGTGACAACAAGGAGCGCGCTCAAGGTTGCCGCGATATGACGGACGCCGAAACGCCGCGGTGACGCCATCAAACCCCCCGGCTCGGTACGTCGAACTGAGCCGGAACTTACCACCGCGAACCGGACCTCCGGGCGGACTTCACCCAAGTGGGTGACCCGTCGCGCTTACGACTGCGGCATGCGCTGCCAGGAGAACGGGCCGAACGAGTCGGGGCCGCTCGGCAGGTGACCGTTCGAGCTGATCGTCAGCTTCAGCCACTCCAGCGGGAACGTGCTGCCGTGCACCGTGATCCGGTGGAAGTTCGGCACGTCGTACGACGGGTGCACCGCCCACGCGTCGTTGCCGCAGCTCGCGGCTTGAAGGCGGCCGTGGCTCGCCAGGCTCGCGACGCGACGGTAGGGCGGTCCGGCGGTCCGGTCGGGAAGCCGGAGGCGGTAAGCAGGCGGCCGGAGGATGAACACCTGGCGACGTTGCCAACCGGCCCGCGCTGCGTACTTCCTGTCGTGACCCGCATTCGCATCGCGGTGGCCGCCGGCTCCGCCGTCTTCGGCCTGCTGTCGGTCGGACCGGCAACCGCGTACCAACGGCCCGGCCACTACACGCAGGTCGATGTCGGCAACGACGGCAAGGCCGCGAACGGCTCGTCGCCCGAGCTGTCGATAGACGCGAGCGGTCGCTACGTAGCGTTCAGCAGCACCGCGTCGAATCTCGGCGGCGGCAGCGTGCCGCAGTCGAACATCTACGTCCGCGACCTCGTGGCGAAGCGCACGACGCTCGTGTCCCGCGGGATGAACGGCCAACCCGCCACGCCAAGTCCCATGTCGGCCTGCCCGAATCCGGGCGGCGGCGGGCTGGGCTCGGGCCTCGGTTCGGTCAACCCCGCCATCAGCTCGACCGGCCGTTACGTCGCGTTCGCAAGTACCGACGTCAACCTCGTCCGTGACGTGACCAACGCGACGTCCAACATCTATGTCTTCGACCTGGCCAGCGGCGTCATGCGGCTGGCGTCGATCAGCACGTCGGGAGCATTGGCGAACGGCTGGTCGTGCAGCCCGTCGGTGAGCGCGGACGGAAAGCGGGTCGCCTTCGTGTCCGCGGCGACGAACCTGGTCGACAACGACCCCGGCGGCCTCGGCATCTTCGTCCACGACTTCGGCACCGGCAAGACGGTGCGGGCCGACGTGTCGTCGAGTGGCGAGCAGCCGATCGACGCATGCGCGATCGCACCGGCCGGGTTGATCGACACCTGCGCGCGACAGCGACCCAGCGCGTCGATCAGCAACGACGGCCGCTACGTCGTCTTCAACAGCTTCGCGCCGAACCTCGTCGCCGGTGACACGAACGGCCAAGGCGACGTGTTCGAGCACGACCTCAAGACCGGGAGCACGGTCCGGGTATCGGTCGCGACCGGCGGCGCCCAGGCGACGACCCCGCCGAGCGCCCAGGACGCCCTCGCAGCCGACGATGTCGGCTCCTTCCTCACGAACTCCTGGTGCGCATGGGAGCGGCATCGCAACGTGAGCGCCGACGGCCGCTACGTGCTGTTTCTCTCACGTGCGAGCAACCTGGTGCCCGGCGACACGAACGCCAACCCGGTCGGGGCCGGCGTCGGCATCGACGTCTTCGTCCGCGACGTCCGCGCCGATCGCACCTACCGGGTCGACGTGAGCAGCGCCGGTGTGCAGAACGGTGTCACCGGCGGGATCGGTTACTGGACCGTCGGCTGCGACATCTCGATGTCCGCCGACGGCCGGCACATCTCGCTGACCAGCACCGGCGGCTTCCAGGTGTACGACCGCGCGACCGGCACCGCGAGCGTGTTCCCTAACGGCATCGGACTCGACGCCGCCCTAACGACCGGACACTCCGGTATCGCGGTCGTCGACATCTCCGCCGACGGCCGTTACGTCACGGCGTTCATGGCCAACATGGCCACCCACGCGACGACCTTCGACGGGTTCGTCTGGGATCGGGGCAAGGCGCTGGCGACGAACGAGCTCGCGCGCGGCACCGGTCCGGCGGGCGCCGCGCCGCCGCCGGACGGCTGCAGCGGAACGCAGATCGGCTCGACCTGCCTGCCGCCGGGCGCCGTCCTCGAGTCGAACCGGCTCGATCAGTCGGCCACGTGCGGCGCGCTCGCGGATCCCGGCCTGCGCGCCGCGTCCATCGCCTACCGGCCCTGGTCCGGCGACGTGTTCGTCCGGCTCTCACTGGCGCCCGGCTCGGTCGAGCGTGCCCGGCTCACCGCGACCGTTTTCGGGATCGACGTCAACGTCGGCACTCGCTGGTACGAGGTCCGCGCCGACGGCACGTCGTTCGCGTTGTACGACGGGCCCGGCGCCACGGCCACGCGCCTCGGGCCGGTCACCGGCGGGTTCGGCACCACCGGCGAGGAAGTCGTGTTCGCCCTCCCGATGCACATGATCGGGTCGGGTTCGCCGGGCAAGACCGGCGTGGTCACCGGGTTCGCCGCCGCGGGGACGACGGCGACCGGTCCGGCCTGCCTTATCGATCGGGTGGTACTGGGATGAGCCACGTCCGCACTGTCGTCGCCGCCGGCGCGATCCTGCTCGGCGTGCTGTCCGTCGCGCCGGCCACGGCGTACCAGCGGCCCGGCGCGCGCGCCCAGATCGACCTGACCAGCGCCGGCAAGGAAACGGCGGCCGGCATCGTCGGGACGACGGCGATCAGCGGCGACGGGCGGTACGTCGCGTTCGACAGCGACGCCGCCGATCTGGTGCCCGGCGACAACAACAACGGCGGCGACGTCTTCGTCCGCGACACGGTCACCAACAAGCTCGAGCTCGTCTCGCGCGGGACGAACGGCCTTCCGGGCACCGGCGTCTCGGCGTGCATCAGCATCTGTTGGGGGTCCGCGCCACGGTTCCTGTCGACCGGCGACCCGGACCCGATGATCGGCGCGTGGGATCCGTCCATCAGCCGGGACGGTCGCTACGTCGCGTTCACCAGCACCGACGTCAACCTCGTCACGCCCGCCCGCAACGTCGGCATGGCCAACATCTACGTGTACGACCGCCGTACGGCGCGGATGACGCTCGCGTCCGTCGCGTCGAACGGGGCGCAGACCGACGGCGGCTCGTTCTTCCCGTCGATCAGCGCAGACGGCAGGTACGTGTCGTTCAGCTCCGACGCGACGAACCTCGTCGCGGGCGACACCAACGACATCCCCGACGTGTTCGTCCGCGACGTCGTCACCGGCAAGACGACGCGGGTCTCGGTCGGGACCGGCAACGTCCAGTCCTGCGCCAACATCTCGTGTGCGTCTTCTCTGCTCGGTCGGGTCGCCACGCTGCTCTCGTTCGCCTACCCCGAGTCCTCGATCAGCGGTGACGGCCGCCACGTCGAGTTCAGCGACGTCGCGTGCAACCTCGTCCCGAACAGCACCGACTGTGAGGCGGGCGTGCCGGACGTCTACGTGCACGACGTAAAGGCCGGCACGACCGTCCAGATCTCCGTCGACCCGCGCGGCGCGCAGCCGACGTACCCACCGACCGACGGCACCGGCCTGATCGGCGCCACCGGATACACGGGCAGCACCCTCACCGGGCCGAACAATCCGGAGAACTTCGCGATCGGCCAGACGATCAGCAACGACGGTCGGTACGCCGCCTTCGTCTCCAGCGCGGTCAACCTAGTGCCGAACAATCCGAGTTGGAACCCGGCCAACCCACTGCTCAGCGGGCTCGGAATCTACGTCCGCGACCTCCGCCTCGGCCGCACGTATCGGGCCGACGTGCAATCAGACGGCCAGCCGGTGCACGGCAACTTCACCAACGGGAAGGGCGACGCAGACGTCTTCTACCCGACGATCTCGGCCGACGGCCGGTACGTCGCGATGCACTGCACCAACTGCTTGGTGATCAAACCGGTCGCCAGCCTGCAGGTGTACGACCGCGTCACCGGGGCGACCGAGCTGATCCCGTGCGTCGTCGGTACCAAACGATCCGGCAATCCGGCCGGCGTCTGGAACTGCGACTGGGCGCCGCAGCTCTCCGGCGACGGCCGGCACGTGTCGTTCACGACGTACTGGACGCCGACGACAACGGTGCCGAACTTCGTCGGTGCTGCCGACGCGTTCACCTGGAACCGTGGCGCGCCGGTCGGCACCGGCAATGCAGCAACCTCGACGAGCGCCGCCGTGCTGCGCACGACCGCGATCGTGCGGCCGGCGCTGCGTGACCTGTTCGTCCGCGAAGAGCTCCGGTCGCTGCCATCGGTCGCCGGCCGACCGGTGGCGACCGATGTCACCTACGGCCTCGACTTCACCGTCGCGGGCCGGCGTTACGAGGTCCGCTCACGAGGCACGTCGTTCGAGCTGTTCCGCTACGACGGCGGCGGGTGGCGCGGGGTCACGACGCTGCGCGGCGGGTTCGGCACCACGGGCATCGAGGTGGTCTTCGCCGTACCGCTCGCCGCGCTCGGGGACGTTCGGGGGTTGAGCGACCTGCGCGCGTTCGCCGGCGTCACGTCGAGTTACGACGTGGCCGGCCGGCCGTACTAGGGGTCAGGAGCACCCCGGGAGGAAGACATGAAGGCGACTGTTGGCATCGCTGCGGCGGCTATCGCGGTCGCGGCGGTGCCGCTCACCGCGCACGCGACCGCGCCGTCCAGGACGACGAGCGGCACGCTCTCGTACAGCGACTACTCGCCAGATCCCGCCGTGCTGGCGGCCTCCGCGATGCTGCACACCGTCACCGGCCTCAAGGTGAAGGACTACTGCCAGGGCGGCCGGGTGCCGGCGGTTCCGCAAGACGTGAACGTCCGCACCCTGACGGTGAGCAAGCGATCCAACGTCAAGCTCACGCTGACGACCACCGGCGCGTGGGGGCTCGACCTCACCGACGTCCACGACCGGCCGCTCGCGACGACCAGCACGGTCGGAACGGACGCGGCGGCGGGCCGGATCACCGTCGGCAAGCTCGCCGCCGGCCGCTACCACGTCTACTCGTGCAACCTCGGCGGCGCCGCGACGGCGAACGTGGCGTACACCGTCACGCCTCGCTGACCGCCAGGCCGTCGAGCTGCACGAGCTTGCCCGACGTCATGACCTTGACGACGATGCTGGCGGTACGTAGCGAGAACCGGGGCAGCACGATCAGCGCTTTGCGCACGGTCGTGGCGCTGTAGAGGCTGACCTTGCCGACGACGGTCGAGCCGGCGTAGACCCAGACCACACCGCAGGTCGGACACTTGGTCGCGACGATGCCGACCCGGTCGAGTCGGGCGCTCTTGAAGGTCACCGTGCGACTGAGGCCCGTCGTCTGTGTGTAGGTGCCGAGGTAGTACGCGCTGCTCGCGCCGCGGATCCAGCCGGTCGAGATGACCCCGGCCCGGTCGTCGACCGACCGGGCCGTGCACCGGCTCGCGGTCCACGCCGACGTGTTGCCGGCGTGGTCGACGGACCGGACGGCGTAGCAGTACGTGTAGCCGACCGACAGGGTGGGCGCGACGCTCGTCACGTGCAGCGCCTGCCACGCGCTCGGATAGGTCCACAAGCCGAACGTGCCGTTCCAGACGGCGCGTTGGTAGCGAAGCTGGTAGCTCGCGATACCGGAGCCGGTGTCGGCACCGCTCCACGACACGTTCGTGGTGGCAGCCAACACGAACGGTGCCGTCGGTGTCTTCAGCGTCGCGCTTGGCGCGGTGCCGTCGACGAGCCACTCGTACGACGACGGCGACGATGTGTTGCTCGCCGCGTCCGTCCCGGTCACCGCGAACGTGTGCACGCCGTCGGCGAGTGACGTGAGATCGACCGGCGACGTGCACGCGCTCGCCACCGCACCGTCGAGCTGGCAGGTGAACGTCACCGGCGGCGATGCGTCCGTCGCGGTGAAGGCGAAGTGCGCGGTGCGCAGCTTCGACGGATTCGCCGGCTTGGCGTCGAACTGCACCACCGGCGCGGCCGTGTCGGGTGGACCGACCACCGCAGTCTGCGCAGACGGCGCCGGATCGCTGGACCCGCCGGCGTTCGTCGCGGCCTGCGTCACCCGGACCGTGTGCCCGACATCGCTCGCCTGCAACTGGTACGTCGTGGCAGTCGCGGCACCGATCGGCGTGCAGTTGTCACCCGCGCTGTCGCAGTCCTCCCACTGGTACGCGTAGCTCGTCGGGTTGTTCGTCCACGTCCCCGAGCTCTCGGTCAGCAACTGCCCCTGACTCGTGTTCCCGGAAATCGTCGGAGCCGTGACGTTCACCGGCGGCAACGGCACCACCACGGCGGTCTTCGCGGACACCGCGGGCGTCCCCGCCCCGAGCGCGTTCGACGCCGTCTCAGTCACCCGCACCGTGTGCCCGACGTCGCTCGACTGAAGCGTGTACGTCGACGCGGTCGCGCCGGCGATGTCGGTGCAGTTAGCCCCAGCCGCGTCGCAGTCCTCCCACTGGTGCGCGTAGCTCGTCGGGCTGTTCGTCCAGGTGCCGTTGGTCTCCGTCAGCAACTGGCCCTGGGTGGCCGTGCCGGCGATCGTGGGCAGTGCGACGTTCGCCGGCACCGCCAGGCCGACGAACGCATTGCCCATCGCATCGGTCACGACACACTCAGTGGTCGTCGGGCACGACACCGCCTTCAGCTGAACGGCTTGCGGCATCGTCTGGATGTACCAGTGATTCGCGTCGGCGAGGTCGCCCTCGATCACTCGGGCCGCGTCGTCGATCGAGACGCACAAGTTCGCCGACGCACACGTCACCGCGAGGACCTTGTGTCCGGTATCGGCGAACGGCGTCGCCGCCGCGGCCGGTCCGGACGGGTTGAAGGTGATTTCGTTGCCGAGCCAGTCAACCCCGAGACACTGCGTCGTACTCAGGCACGCGACGCCGGACAAATGCTGCCCGCTTTCGACCGCGAGCGGGGTGATCACGTTGCTCGACATGCTTGGGTTGAATGCGATCGCCTGCCCGGCGCCGTCGACCGCGTCGCACATCGTGGTCGAGACGCAGCTGAGCGCGGTGGGTGCATGGCTGGAGTCGATGTTCTCCGCCACCGTGGCCGGCGACTGGAACTGCGGGTTGAACGTCGATCGGACGCCGTTGTCGGCCAAAGCGGTGCACTGAGTCGCGGCCGGACACGTGATCGCGACCGGCGCTCCGAAAAAGATGGTGAGCGAAGCGCTGCCAATCGGCGCTCCCGATCCCGGATTGAACGTCGCCTCCCCCGATGAGCCGAGGACCGTGCACTGGCTCACCGACGAGCAGACGATGCCGACGACGCCGCCGTTGGCGGCGACCGACACCGGAGTCGGAGTGACCGGGGCCAGCGGATTGAACGTCGAGACGCGCCCGGTGCTCTCGGCGACGGTGCATTGGTTCGTGGCCGGGCACGACACGCCTATCAGCGCGCTACGACCGCTGACCAGCACCATGGTCGGGCTCGTCGTCGTCGCGGGATCGAAGTAAGCCGACCGGCCACCGGCGTCGACGACGACGCACTCCGCCGTCGAGGGACAGCTCACGCCGGACAGCGCGTACGTCGCGCCCACGGTGACGAGCGTCGCGGGCGACGGGCTGCTCGGGTTGAAGGTCACCTCTTGGTGACCGGTGTCGACCGACACGCATCGAGTCGTCGATGGGCAGGTAATGGCCTTGAGTGCCTGGCTGTTGTCGATCGTGACCGGCGTCGGGGTGCCGACGTTCGTCGGATCGAACGTGACGACCTTCGATCCGTCGGTAGCCGTGCACTGGCTCGTCGTCGGGCACGACACGCCCCCGAAGGTCGAAACCGCGTCGATCGTGGTCGCCCCGGGCGAACCGGGCGCGGTGGGGTTGAAGGTCATCGCGCCGCCACCGCTGTCGACCGCGGTGCACTGCGTCACCGACGGGCACGAGACGCCCCAGAACTGCTTGCCGCTGTCGATCGTCACCGCGGCCGGGCTGTCCGACCCGGTCGGGTCGAAGGTGAGCTCCCGGCCGGCGTCGTCGACGAGCGTGCACTGCGTCGTCGACGGGCAGGCCAGGCCGCGCACCGTAGGCGACGCGAGGGACCGGGGCGTGGCGTTCGCCGGCGAGAGCGGGTCGAACGTCACCACGCGGCCGCTGGTCGTCACCGCGACGCACTCCGTCGCGGCCGGGCAGGTGACGGCCGCGTAAGACTGCCCGCTGTCGAGCACGTAGGGAGCAGTGTCGGCGGCGGCGGTCGGGTCGTAGGTAACCTCGCGACCGAACGTGTCCACGGCCGCGCACCGGGTGGTCGTCGGGCACGCCACCGCGCTGAAAGACCCGCCGGGAACGTCGTGGACGAGCCGGATCGGTCCCGACCATGTCAGCGTGCGTCCGCTGACGGGGGTGGCCGACGCGGCGGGTCCAACTCCGACCAGGGCGAACACCACGGCAAGCCCCGCGCCCGCGGCGGTCCACCGCGACCCGAACCGTCGCGCTGACCTCATCCGTCCCCCAACCCGAATTCGTACGACCCACGAACAGTACTTAGGTCGGGCTCTCCTCGGGGATCAGCCGGCCGAGCTTCTGCAACTCGCGCTTCACCGCGCGGACCAACGTCGCCATCGCGATCGGCTCACCCGCGGACGCCGCCAGGAACGCGGCGGCGAGCGCGGCGTTGCTGATCGCGCCGCCGGGGATGTCGACGAACTCGGCGAGCCGGTCGAGGTCGACGTCGCTCGCCAGCGGCGCCGTCGCCGGTAGCGACCGCGCCCAGATCCGCCGCCGCTCTTCCCGATCCGGCAGCGTGAACTCGACGGTCACGTGGATGCGGCGGGCGAACGCGGTGTCCATGTTGCCGGCCAGGTTCGTCGCGAGCAGCGCGACGCCGTCGTAGCGTTCGAGCCGCTGCAAGAGGTACGCGACCTCGATGTTGGCGTACCGGTCGTGCGAGTCGCGGACGTCGGATCGCTTGCCCAGCAACGCATCCGCTTCGTCGAAGAACAGCACGACCGGGCTCGCCTCGGCGGCGGCGAAGACCTTCGCGAGGTTCGCCTCGGTCTCGCCGATGTACTTGCTCACCAGCTGCGACAGATCGATGCGGTAGAGGTCGAGGCCGAGCTCGCCCGCGATGATCTCGGCGGTCAGCGTCTTGCCGGTTCCGGACGGCCCCGCGAACATCCCGACGACGCCGCGCGACGGCAGCGGCGAGAAGCCCCACTCGCCGTAGACGACGTGCCGATGCCGCGCGCGGTCGACGAGGTAGTGCACCAGCTCGAGCTTGTGCGGCGCGAGCACCAGGTCGTCCCAGGTGCGATGCGGGCGGATCCGCGTCGCGAGCTGCTCGATCTCACCGGCCGCGATCCGGCGCAGTGCCGCGGCGGCGTCGCCCCCGGTCGCCGCCATCGCGGTCGCCGCCGCGTCGAGCTGGCTCGCAGTCAGTTGGCTCGCGTTCAACCCGGCCGCCGCGAACTCGTCGTCGGCGAACACCGCCGCCACTTCCTCGACCTCGGCCAGCGGCGCGTCCGCGACGAGCTGTTCCCACGGCCGGCGCGGCAGGTCGTCGAGCGGCAGCTCGTGCACGCTCGTGACCGCCCACCGCAGATGGAACGCGCGCTCGATCCGCGCACGGGTAGGTGCCGGCAGCCGATCCTTCACCTCGACGACGACGGCCTCACCGGACAGCGACGCCCGCCGTACGACGGAATCCAGCGCAGCGTCGTCGGTCATCGCCGGGCAGACGAGGAAACCGGCCGCATCCACCGCGTCCGTCACCGCCTGCAGCCGGCGGACGCGGTCCGGGCTCGCGACGACGACCAGCCGGGCGACCCCCGCTCCGGCGACGTCGATGAACTCGGCCTCGGCCGGCAACGCGGGGTCCGGCGACTGGTCGCCCTGCAGCCACCAGGTCACCGACGGATGTGGCCGCAGCGCGGTCAGCGCCCACGGCCGGTCGTCGGCCGGCACCAGCAGGCACGCGCGCCGCAGCCCGCTGCCGGGCCCCACGGCGACGGCAACGTCGTCGTCCTCGACGACCCGGCGCAGCGACCACGGCGTGAGCCACGGGCCCGCGTTCTCACCGCCGAGATACGCCGCGATGCTCTGCCGGTGCGGGTCCAACTCGACCGCGACGCACAGCGCGAGCACCGCGGCCTCGGCGCCGGTCAGGCCGGCAGTCTCGACCAGAGCGGCGAGCGGGCGGCCGGGCTGCAGCGCGTCTTCCAACGCGACGTCCGCGGTCGCGACGAGCAGGTTCGCCAACTCCGCGGTCGAGTCCTGAACACCGGCCGGAGGCTCACCGTCGCCGGTGCCGACGAGTACGCCGACCGCCTGCAAGACGGGATCGACCAGGCCCGGATCGCTCGACCCGCGCGCGACCAGCGCGGCGCGGGCCAGCAACGCGTCCGCCGCGACCAGCCAGGACGGCTGCTCGTCGGCGCGGCACAACTCCACCGGCGGCGCCGGTGCGTCGAGATCGAGGACCGCGGGGTCCTCTGCAGCCCTCACCATCGACGCGGATCAGACGTTCACGCCGCTGGACTGGCGGTGCCGGCCGAGTGTCGACGTACGCGGCTGCTTCGACTTGTTCCGGTTCGCGCGCCGTACGGCGTAGTCGAGGATGTTCTGGATGAAGGTCTCGACGGCGTCGTCGTGCTCCTTGGCCGCGACCACGGACAGCTCTTCCTTCACCTTGTGGGCGAGGTCGGCGGCCATGATCTGCTCGTCGAGGTCCTTCGTGTCCGTACCGGGCGCGAGGGCCTTCTTGTCATCGACCAGCTTCTCGTAATCGTTTTTCGCCTTGAACCGGTGGTCGTTTGCCTCGGCCTTCTGGTTACGCAACCGCTCCCAGAACGGGCTGGTCTGGAAGGAGTTCGCCAGCGTCCGGACGACTGCCTTGCCCTGGCCGACCGAGAGATCGCCCTTGTCGACCACCGGGCGGACCTTGTCGCGGATCTTGCCGCGGGCGTAGTCGTAGACGTGCCGGATCATTTCGTCGACGGCGTCCTGGTATTCGGAGGCGATCGTTCCCTTTCGCAGCTTGTTCAGGTAGTTGGCCTGACCCATCTGGTCTTTCGCGGTCTCCGCGCCCCAGCCACCTTCCTGCACGATCTTCTTCGGGTCGATGTTGCGCAGCACCTTCTGCAGATAGGCGAATCGCTCGAGGCACGCGGCGACTTCGCTCGGACTGATCAGTCCGGTCAGGCACTTCGAGATCTGGTCCGGGGTGATCGTCAGCACCTTGTCGCGGAACTTCGCATCCGCCAGTTGCGGAACGCCGACGAAATGACCCATGCCCGCGTCGGCCTTGGCTTCGCCGTCCTTGCCCATCTTGCCGAAGCTCAGATCCAAGTCGATGCCCTTGAGACCGGTCACCTTCCCCTTGGCGTCGGTGGCGACGTAGAAGTTCGCCGTGTGCCGGTCCATCTGCAGGCTGATGTAGTCGAGCATCTGCAGAACGTTGAGGCTGCGTTGCAGCGTGGGGTCGTTGATGTCGACGACCTTGGACTGGCCGTGGGTGCTCTCGAAGTCCTTCCGCTCGGTGTTGCCGCTCGCGTATCTGAGCGACCCGCCGGAGCTCCCCTCGGCCTGCTCGCTGACGACACCCATCTTGTTGAGGGACTCCTTCAGCGGCTTGCCTTTGACGTCGGTCTTGGTCGAGTGGACGGCGAACTGGACGTCGACGATCTCGTTCGAGCCGAACAGCTTCGCCAGCCGCGACGACGCGACCGAGCGGGCACCCATCTGCGGGTCGACCTGGTCGATCTTCGACTGCTGCGCGCCCGATCCGACGTTGACGTTGTGTGACTTGTCGCCGATGAAGTAGCCCTTCTTGCCGCCCTTGTATTGCACCTGGTCGAGCCGGTTCTGCGCGCCACCGACGGCATCGTCCTTGGTGAAGTCCGAGGTGCGGTCGAGGTTGACGTCGTGCAGCTGCTTGCCCTGGAAGTAGCTGACCGGGTCGGCGATGTCCTGCAGCTCGGCGACGAGTCGCGGCCGCAGCATCGAGAGGGCTCTCGCGCGTTGGTTGGTCTTGCCGCCCATCACCTGTTTCTGGAGGTCCAACCGCGCCTTGTCGTCGCCGCTCCGCAACGCGGTCTCGTAGGTGCCCGAGTACTCGTTGTACGACTTCAGACTCCAGTCGGACTTCGCCTTCTCGTCGTACTTGTCGTTGTCGGCCAGCCAGCTGTCGACCATCTTGATCAGGTCGCGGAGCGTCTTCTCCATCCAGAACCGGTCGTCGCCGAGCCGGCCGAAGTTCTTCTGCGTGAGCACCTTGTCTTCGCGCTTCTCGAACGCCTTGAGCTTGTCGAGGATCTTCGCGTAGTCGGTCTTGAAGAACTTCTCGCCGCCGCCGGCCTTGCCCTTGCCCTCCTCGACGGCGGAGAGCGTGCCCTTCAGCTTGCGTCGTACCGGCTGCTGCCCCCCGCCTTGTACGACGTGCGCGAGCTCGTGCACGAGCAGCGACCGGCCCGACTCCGACTGCGGATTGAACCGGTCCTTGCCGAAGAACACGTCCTTGCCATGGGTGAACGCCTCGGCGTTGAAAGAGTCCGCGAGCCGGCCGGCACTCGCGTCGGTGTGCACCTTCACCCCGGACAGCGACTTGCCGAAGCCGCGTTCGAGTTGACCGCGCAACGGACCGTCGAGCGACTGTCCCCTGCCGATCTGTCCGCGCAGGTCGGAGCTGGTCTTCGGGTCCGCTTCGAACTCCTCGGCCTTCTCCCCGCTACTCGGGGCGCGATGGACCGTGTCCTCGTGATGGTCGGGGCCGGCGCACGAGTGGCCGGCGTCCGGCGTCTTGCCGTTGGGCGCGGAGAGCTTGCGCAAGACCCGCGCGGCGAGATCGTCGGCGTCGCGTTCGGCGGGGTCGTGCGCCGCCCCGACGGTCACGCCTTGGGGCGGCGCCCATTCAGGACGTTGCGACTCCGGCGCGCGGTGATCCGCGCCGGGCTCGTCGAGCTTGTGGGCGATCCGCGACTTCGCCATGTGCTGGTTATACGGCTACCTGGGCGCGGCGTCCTCAGGTTCGTAAATGTGCGCGATCGGTTCGTCCGGCTTAGGTACGGATTGCACTTACGCCCTGACCTCGCCGTGCCGGGAGCACCTCGCCACCCACGACGCCGGCGTGACCTGGACGACCATCCGGCGGCCGCACTCGGCGCAGTAGCGGGGCGGCTCCAACGCCAGCGACTCCGCGCAGCGCGGGTGCGGCTCGGGCGCCGCTTCGCCGCACCGGACGCAATAGCTCACAGCGAGCCGGACAGCGCCTTGATCGGCATGCTCAACTCGGCCAGCAGCGCGACGTCCTCGTCGGGTTCGCGACCGAGCGTCGTGAGGTAGTTGCCGACGATGATGGCGTTGACGCCGCCGAGCAGACCCGACCGGGTGCCGAGGTCGCCGAGGGTCAGCTCGCGGCCGCCGGCGAACCGCAGGATCGTGCGCGGCAACGCGAGCCGGAACGCCGCGATCGTCTTCAGCGCCTCCGTCGGGCCTAACGGCGCCATCTCGCCGAACGGGGTCCCCGGCCGCGGGTCGAGGAAGTTCAGCGGCACCTCGTGCGGCTGCAAGACCGCGAGCTGCGCGGCGAATTCGGCGCGTTGTGCGCGGGACTCCCCCATGCCGACGATGCCGCCGCAGCACACCTCCATGCCGGAGTCGCGGACCATCTCGAGCGTCGACCAGCGTTCTTCCCAGCTGTGCGTCGTCACCACCGACGGGAAGTACGAACGCGCTGTCTCGAGGTTGTGGTTGTAGCGGTGCACGCCCATCTCGACGAGCGCACTGACCTGCTCAGGCGTGAGGATGCCGAGGCTGCACGCGATCTGCACGTCGTTGCCGTCGTCGCGGATCGCCCTGATCGCGTCGCGCACCTGGCCGAGCAGCCGGTCGTCCGGGCCGCGCACCGCCGCGACGATGCAGAACTCGGTCGCGCCGGTCGCGCGGGTCTCGCGTGCCGCCTGCACGAGACCGGGGATGTCGAGCCACGCCGCGCGAACCGGCGACGTGAACTGGCCGGACTGCGAGCAGAAGTGACAGTCCTCCGGGCAGCCGCCGGTCTTCACCGACACGATGCCCTCGACCTCGACCGCGTCGCCGCACCACTTCCGCCGTACCTGGTGGGCGAGGTCGAGCAATCCGTCGAGCCGGTCGTCCGGAAGCTCCAGGCAACGCAGGATGTCCGGCTCGTCGAGCCCGATCCCCTCGGCGAGAACCCGTTCGGCGGCAAGGTCGAGGACGTCGTACGTCGGCATGCCGGACATCCTCTCGCGCCGCACTTACGACGAGCTAGGCCGGTGGCGGGCCGGTGATCCGGTAGTTGACCACGATGGCTTCGTAGCCGAGCTGCCCGCGCGGCAACGGGCCGGCGGCACCGCTGCCCGGCGCGAAGATCCCGACCTGGACCTGCTCGCGGTCGCCGGGCGCGGTCCACGCCCCGCCGGTCGACTGGCCGGCCAGCTTGTAATAGGTCGCGCGCCGGTACCCCTGGCGAGTGAGGCGCTCGTCGTACCACGCCAGCAGGGCATCGGTGCCGACCGGCGCGACCGCGACCGTGCCGGCAAACGCCGGATCGGGTTCGTGGTCTCCGGCCTGCCGGTGTTCGTCGGACCCGATCACTCGCACGATTCGCGAGCCCGGATACACCAGCTGCGCAACGGGCAGCCGGCGCAGCTCCTGCTGGGTCACCGGGTGGTCGCGCGGGAGCCCGAGCCGATCGAACCGCGCCGCCGAACCGCATCCGACGACGAGCAGGAGTACGACGAGCGGAGCCGCGAGCACCGGAACGCTGGCGTCCCGCGTCATCGCCGCCGCAGCATGATGCCGGCGCAGATCGCCAGCACGACTGCGCCGGCTGACTCGCTCGCCAACGACCAGCCGGCCCACGGCACGTCGAGGCCGTCATGGAGCCCGAGGAAACCGACGGTCGCCGACAGCAACAACGCGACGACGCTGCCGGCGCAGAACGCGAGACCGGCGGCGACGACGACCAGCCGCCGGTAGCCGAGCAACACCGCCGCGAGCACGAACCCCGAGACCCACTGGAACAGGAACGCCGTACCGATCTTCGGGATGTCGCGGTAGCCGATCCGCCACAGGTGCAGGTGGATCGCCGCGGAGGCCGCCACCATCGCGGCGCCGAAGACGATGCCGGCGACCGTGCCGGCCCGGACGGCCGGCGACACCGATCGCGGCACCGGGCGCAGTGCGAGAGCGAGCAGCGAGTTGGTCTTACTGGTCGCAGCCGTCGCCGTCGTCGGGTCCACCGTTGTTGTCCGCGTCATGATCGCCGCCGTTGTTCTGCGGGATCGTGCACGCAGCCGTCTTGCCGCTACCGCCCGAGCCCGGTGAGTGGGACGAGGACGAAGAGCCACACGCGACCAGAGCAGTTGGCGCGACCACGAGTGCGAGCAGGAACGACACCAACCGCCGGCGCATGAGCGCTCCCCTTCCGTCGCCCCTCAACACGGCGCGATCCGGTGCGCGGTTCAGCGCAGCGGCGAGACGCGAGGAGACGGAACGCGATCAGGGGCCGAAGCGCGAGCAGACCGTCGTCACGATGTAGTTGATCGTCGGGTTGATCCGCGATGCGCACACGACCGCACTGGTCGCCGGAGCAGCGGTGTCGACCACCGTCGCGGCGACGCCTCCGGACAGCATGACGAGCGCGGACAACGTCCCGATGAGCTTCTGCATGCGGCCATCCTGTCGGTATCGAGACCGCGGATCCAGGGAGGTTCAGCGCTTGGCGAACTTCACCCGGTAGAGGGTGCCGGCCTGGTTGACCATGTAGAGGTCGCCGCCGTCGCTTTCGCCGAACCCGGTCGGGTTGCCGCCCGCATGGCCGGTCACCGCCGTCGAGTAGGTGTTGTCGCGGGTGTGACCGGTCGTCCAGATCGTGCCGGAGCAGTAGTCGGCGAAGACGTACAGGCCGATCGCCCACGAGTACGTCGGACCGCGGTAGGCGTACCCACCGATGACCGCGCAGCCGATTGAGTCGTTGGAGCCGTGGCTGTAGACGGCGGTCGGATGCACCCAGTTGCGGGTCCGGCCGTTGATCGTGCACGCGTCGGAGTTGTAGGTCGCATACGCCTCTTTGCACGACCAGCCGAAGTCGCGGCCGCCGACGGCGGTCGCATGGTCGATCTCTTCGTACGCGTCCTGACCGACGTCGCCGATCCACATCGTGTGATCCACCCGGTCGAACGAGAACCGCCACGGGTTGCGCAGCCCGTAGTCGAAGATCTCCTTGCGCACGGTCGTCGACGTCGACTTCGCGAACGGGTTCGTCGACGGGATGCAGTAGGGCTTGCCACCGCACGACGACGAGATGTTGATGCGCAGGATCTTGCCGAGCAGCGAGGTGAAGTGCTCCGCGTTGCGGTACGGATCGCCGCCGCCCCCGCCGTCACCGGTGCCGATGTAGAGGTAGTTGTCCGGCCCGAACTGCAACTGCCCGCCGTTGTGGTTGGTCTGGTTCGGGTGCGGCGCGACGAGGATCACCCGCTCGGTCGACGCCGACACCGTCGGCGCGCTGTAGGACCGCGCGGTGAACCGCGACACGACGAGGGCACCGTCGCTCTTGCGCGTGTAGGCGGCGAACACGAACGGCCGGGTTTTGAAGCCCGGTTGGAAGACGATGCTCAGCAAGCCCTGCTCGCTGCCGCCAGTCGCGATCCGCGACCGCAGGTCGAGATAGGCCGTGCTCTGAACGGTGCCGCGCAGCACGACCTTCACCAGCCCGCCTTGCTCCACGACGAACAGCCGGCCGAGGCCGTCCCGCGACGACGTGACGTAGGTCGGTTTGGTGAAGCCGCTCGCGACGGTCGCCAAGGTGATGCTGACGTGCGACGCCGGGTAGGTGGCGCCGGCAACCGCTGCCGGCGGCGGGTAGCCCGCCGACACCGCGAGCAATCCGATGACGACGGCGACCGCGCGCATTCGACGCATCTTCGACTCCTTACGGCACGAGCACGACCTTGCCGAACAGATCCTCGTCCAACAGCCGGGCGAAACCCGCGCGCGCGTCCGCCAGCGGGTAGGTGCTGTCAATCACCGGCCGGACCCCGCTGACCGTCAGGAACGTCAGCAGCTTCGCGAGCTCGCCGCGGGTCCCCATCGTGGAGCCGACGATGTCGACCTGGGTGAAGAACACCCGCGGCAGCTCGGTCTCGACGGTGTAGCCGCTCGTCGCGCCGCACACCACGATCCGGCCGCCGGGCCGCACCGAGCGCAGCGAATGCTGCCAGGTCGCCGCGCCGACGCTCTCCAGCACCGCGTCGACCTTGCCGGGCAGCTTCGCGCCGGTCTCGAACGCGTCGTGCGCACCGAGCTCAAGCGCCCGGGCCCGCTTCTGCTCACGCCGGCTCGTCGCCCACACCCGCAACCCGGCGGCGCGGCCGAGGGCGATCGCCGCCGTCGCGACACCCCCGCCGGCGCCCTGCACCAGCACCGTGT
>Ga0070659_100000188_pt1 | contig 47486 bp, 40 predicted proteins | sample KBSC23metaG_FD_64666 | JGI IMG/M metagenome (GOLD analysis project Ga0070659, IMG submission 64666) | Corn rhizosphere microbial communities from Kellogg Biological Station, Michigan, USA - KBS C2-3 metaG | ecosystem: Host-associated > Plants > Roots > Rhizosphere > Soil ... | reverse complement strand
CATATCGTTATTACTGCCTTTCGACCTGAATAAGCTCGATTTCAGCCCATCGGCAAACAGCCAGAACCTAAACCAGGCCGCACTGGCTGCCGACTATTACCAGGGCTTTAAGCTGGCGCTCGATTCGCTTACCGCGAAAGGGTATAACTACAAACTGCAGGTTTTTGATTCGCGCGGCGAAGCCTCCGAGGGGCACAGCCTCGCGCTAAATCCCAAGATCCGCTCCAGCGATCTGATCGTAGGGCCGGTTTTCCCCGAGATATTAAAAACCTTTACGGCTACTATGGGTGCCTATCCTAAACCCATTGTATCGCCTTTATCGCCAGCTGCACCGTCCGAATATAAAAGCCCGAACTTGATTACGGCCATACCGCCATTGGCTTACCACGCGGTGTACGTGGCTAAATATATTACCGAGCGCATCAGGCCTGTAAAAATATTCCTGCTCAAATCGGGCTATAGCGAAGAGAATAAATTCATTCTGCCGTTTACGCGCGCTGTTGATACCCTGAGTAAAAAGGGTATTACGGTAGTTCCTGTTACGGTCATTCGCGGCAACCTGGATGCCCTGGTACCGCAACTATCCAAATCTTCTGAAAATGTATTTATTGTACCCGCTACCGACGAGCCGTTTTTAATAGTTACGCTAAGCGCTCTCGATAAGCTCGCGCAAAGTTACCCGGTTACAGTTTTCGGCCACCCAAATTGGGCAAAGTTTACCTTTTTAAAGCCCGAACAACTGCAGCGCCTCAAAACGCACATCACCACATCCGACAGGGTAGACTATAAATCGCCGGCCATTATCGCATTCATCCGCAATTACAAAAAAGTTTACCATATTGAGCCCACCGAATATGCCATAAAGGGCTTTGACGAAGGTTATTATTTCGGTACCTTGATCAGCACAAATCCTAATGCTTTTAAGCGTCTGGATCAAAATAATTATACGGGCCTGCTCAACGATTTCAATTTTAAAAAGTCCGACAGCTATGGCTGGATAAATACTCACGTAAGGATGCTGCAATACCAAAACTTCGATCTAAAACCTGTACAATGAAAGCCTTTAACCAGTTAAAAACCTTTCATCGTATTTTAGAGGGTTACCGTGCCGATTCGCCATTAGGGAAGTTTTTACCGGGCTTTTACCGCCTTAACAAGCAAATGGGCTCGAGCGACAGGCGTATTGCCAACCGGCTCATTTATAATTATTTCAGATTAGGGAAGGCCATTGCCGATGTTGATACCGATGAGCGCTTATTTGTCGCGGAGTTTTTATGTAATACCCAAAGCAATTCTTTCATCAGCCATTTTAAACCGGAATGGGATGCCTGTATAGGTTTTGGTTTAGACGAAAAGCTGGCTATGGTAAAACAAGCTTACCCCGTATTCAAACTGGAAGATGTTTTCCCCTGGAGCGCGGCGCTTTCGCCATCCATCGATAAAGAAGCGTTCCTCAAATCATTCTTCACCCAGCCCGATCTGTATATCCGCATCATAAAAGGTTTTGAAACCAAAGTAAAAACCACGTTAACAGATGCCAATATTACCTTCCGGGAAGAGGGTGCCCAATGCCTTGCTCTGCCTAACGGTACGCGGTTAGAAAACATTTTCCCCGAACAGCATTGGTTCGAGGTGCAGGACCTTTCATCGCAGCAAACCGCCAACTACTTTAAACCCAACAAATGGGAGCATTGGTGGGATGCCTGTGCCGCATCAGGCGGAAAGTCATTATTATTGCACGAATTGCAGCCCGACCTGAAACTGGTTGTATCCGATATCCGCGAAAGCATCCTTGCCAACCTTGATGAGCGTTTCCAGAACGCGGGGATAAGGAAGTACCAGAAAAAGATACTTGACCTCACCAATACTGTCGACCCTGAACTGCACGATTACGAGTTCGATGGCATTATATTAGATGCCCCGTGCTCCGGCTCCGGCACCTGGGGCCGCACCCCCGAAATGATCAGCCAGTTTGAGGATTTTAAGATACAATCCTTCAAAAACCTGCAGCAAAACATTGTACGCAACGTTGTCAAATACCTAAAACCCGGCAAACCGCTCATCTACATTACCTGCTCCGCCTTTAAAGCCGAGAACGAGGATATGGTAGAGTTTTTAACTAAAGAACTTGGTTTTAAAGTGGAAGAACAGGCAACGCTGAAAGGCTATGAGCATAAGGCGGATACGATGTTTGTGGCGAGGTTAAGTGCGCCAATGGTTTAATAAGGAGATTTCAGTTATTATTGATTATTTTTGATCCTAATGGAAGAGCTCGAAGATTTAGATGATATCCGCCTTTATGATGAAGCTAAGAAGAACGATACAGGCGAACGCATACCAATGGAAGAAGCTTTTAAATTAATTGAAGATAATCGCAAAACTGGCCTCAAATTTAATCCCAGGTAACACTCCCGGTTAAAATATGCTCTGATTCCTCGGAATCTTCTTTAACTAAAGCACCGTTGATCATTACGGAATAATACTGAGTTAAAGGAGTAAAAGTTTCTTTTTCGTTAATGGGTATTAATTCTAAAAGGTCGCTCGTTAATTTCTTTCCCTGTATTTCATTTGTGAGTTTTACTACGATACTTTGTTTTCCACGAGCGAAAGCAATCGTTCCAAACAAATTTCTGCAACTTAACACATTTGGTTGGCTAATGATAATTCTAACGGTTGTGCCTTTTAACTGCCTCACAAGATATTATTAAATTTCATATCTTCCATCCTACCTCATCCATCTTACATCTACAGCCCCGTATTACTCCTGAACAGCTTTATCGCTATCGCGAGCAATATCACACCAAAAGCTTTACGTAAAATCTCCAGTCCGGTCTTTCCTAATATACGTTCAACGTAGTGGGTGTTTTTTAGCACCAGGTAAACAAACAGCGTATTCAGTATAATGCCTACTACTATGTTCACATTGTTGTATTGTGATTTGAGCGAGAGCAGAGTGGTCATGGTACCGGCACCCGCGATGAGCGGGAAGGCAAGGGGGACGATAGAAACAGAAGTCACCTCGGCAGATAGTTCTTCCTTAAAAAATTTATGCCCCAATATCATTTCGAGGGCGATAAAAAATATCACCAGCGAGCCTGCTATGGCAAAGGATGAGATATCGAGCCCGATAATACTGAGCAATTGATTACCAAGGAACAGGAAAACGATCATCAGCAGGAGCACGGCCACCGATGCCCGTTCGGCATCAATACGACCCGCCTTGCGCTTTAATTCGATAATAACAGGTACGGTACCCACCACATCGATAATAGCGAAGAGGATCAACGTAACCGAGGTGATTTCTTTGAGATCGAATGCCTGAAAAAAAGTCATAAACTGCTTTGCATTGGTAAAAGTAAAGCTAACAAATAAAGGTGATTTTACCACAGGATATACTTACAGATAGTTAGCTATATTTACATTACCTAATATATCGCAATGAAAACACCGGCTATCATTATCGCGCTGCTTTTATGCAGTATTGTTTATGCCCATGCGCCAGGCAGCTTTGCGCCTTTATATGCGCTTTCGGGCGGTACCTGGCAAATGAAAACAAAGAAAGGCTACATCTGCGAACGCTGGAAAAAGGTCAGCGATAACGAACTGAACGGCCTGGGTTTTAAAGTAACCGGAACCGATACCATACTGCAGGAAAAGGTACGCCTGGTACAAAAAAGTGATGGTGTTTATTACATCCCCACGGTTAGCGATCAGAATAAAGGTGAAGAAGTTCCGTTCAAGCTCATCAGTTTGGTGGATAAAGAATACATTTTTTCAAATCCCACCCATGATTTTCCGCAGCGTGTTATTTATCACCTTGTATCGCAGGATTCTATCCATGCCTGGGTTGATGGCCAGTACAAGGGTAAATATGTAAAGCAGGATTTTTACTATAAACGGGTAAAAAACTAATTAACCTTCTCAGTTCCCCCTTCAGGGTTAGGGGGCTTACGGCGTTTTCAATACATCAAGCGTATCAAAAATCTTCTGCTTGATAGATGTCCCTTTGCCGTTATAGTTGTTCACCATAATAGAAAAGCAAACCTCGCGGCCAGATGGTGTGGTGTGGAAACCGGCGTAACATAATACCCCGCTGATGCTGCCGCTCTTCATTTTCATGTTATTATACAGGGGTAGGCTCTCATAAAACTCCGGGTACCAGCTTGCCGACCGTGCCGACTGTATGATATGCGCCAACGTTGAGGTAGTTACCTTATCCTCGGGCGAGAGGCCGCAACCATCGTAAGTATTTAACGAATGCGGATCAATGCCGCGCACTTTCCAGAACTCGTGCAGGGCTTTAATGCCATTATCTGTAGACGCTTTTCTGCCCGATGCGATGGCGATGGCTTTTAACAATTGTTCGGCATACAGATTAACGCTTTTTTGGTTGAGCCAGTAAATGATCTGGCTTAATGTGGGCGATTGATAGCTTACCAGCAGTTTATCGGCAGGAGCGAATACCATTTTCTTTTCATTTGCCGTAGTTGATGATATGGCTTCGTCTGTTACATCAATACCTAAACGTTTAAGAGTATCGGTTAAGCGGTAAGCGGCATCAAAAGCAGGATCGGGTACCGAGGCCGAAATATTCGTTTTTGCACGGTCTATCCCAAACGAGCCGCGCAAATACATGCTATTCCCGTTTGCGGGGAAGTAGGGGTAAGATTGATCGCCCGTACCCGGCGCGCCGGTAGTCAGCTCATTCATAAAGTTGAGATAAGGCATTGCCGGTACGGTTTTTACCACGCTCACGGGGCTGCCTTGCGTGCTGCCGGGGTGCAAAAAAATGTCGAACTGGTTTTCGCGCCAACACAGGGCAGATGTTCCGGCGCCAAAGTAAGTACCCAGGTCCTGCCATATCCAGCCATCGGGGATGGATTGCGTATCGAACAATGATACATCGCCTATAACACGGCCCTTAATATGTTTTATACCGGCTTTGCGTATGGCATCAACCCATACGCTTAATACCGCGTGTTCTTTAGTTTGCTCGTAGCGCCAGCTGCCCAGCGTTGGGTCGCCGCCGCCTTTTATTACCAGGTCGCCGTTAAGGTTGCCCTCTGCATCTATGGTGCCGCTGTAGTTCAGGTCGGTTTTAAACCGGTAATCTTTCCCCAACATATTAAATGCGGTAATAGTAGTAATCACCTTCATGGTAGAGCCGGTAGCCAGCCCCTGATCGCCATTTGCCGAAAATATGGGCTCCCCTGTTTTGGCATCCAGCACCGTTAACGACAGCGACGAATAGCGGCATTGGCTGTCGCGCTGTAATTTGGTAAAAGCGGTCTCTAATTTTTCGTGCAGGGTTTGGGCGTTAGCATATCCCGCAAGGAGACAACAAAAACTAAGCAGCAGTGATCTCTTCATCCTTAATATAACGTTTGGCCAAATAATAAATTGGTATGCCCGATAATACAATTACCAGGCCACCCCGTGAATATTCGGGCTTATAGATCAGTAAAACAACGCAGAACGCTATACCCATTATAATATAAAGGGCGGGTAATACCGGGTAACCAAAAGCTTTGTATGGGCGTTCGGCATCCGGCATTTTGTTTCTTAAAATATAGATGCCTGCAATAGTTAATACATAAAATATTACTACTACCAGTGATATCATATCCAGCAGGTTGCCATAGCTGCCGCTGAGGCAAAGAACACTGGCAACAATACATTGTATCCATAAGCCAAACTCCGGCACCGAAAACTTGTTCAAGGTGCCTGTACGTTTAAAGAACAGACCATCTTTAGCCATGGTATAATAAACCCTTGCGCCCGACATGATCAAACCATTATTACAACCAAAGGTAGATATCATGATCATCAGCGCGATAATAATAGTTCCGGCACTGCCGAAGATCTGCTGCGAGGCTGCAACAGCCACACGGTCTTTTGCAGCGGTAACAATATCATGTATGGGTAAAACGCCAATATAAACCACGTTTGCCATTACATAAATAAAGGTTACGATGAGTGTACCGAAGAACAGGCTCAAGCCGATGTTACGCTTCGGATTGGTCATCTCGCCGGCAATAAAGGTTACGTTGTTCCAGGCATCGCTGCTAAAGATGGAGCCAACCATCGCGGCGGCTACAGCGCCTAAGGCTGCTGCTATGGTATAATCCATTGTGCCGGGGCTGCCGTCTTTATTAATAGCGTGCATATGCCAGGCATCCGTCCAGTTGGCATGCCATACATCACCTTTTATGGCTATTAGTCCGAATATGATTAAACCGAATAAACTCAATATTTTAGTTAGTGTGAAGGTGTTTTGTATCAATTTACCGCTTTTAACACCCCTGGTATTGATAAAGGTGAGCAATATGATGATGATGAGCGATACCCCCTGTGCATGCGATATTTTTAATGAACCTACCTGGAACAATACCAGGTCTTCACTCAGCGAAGGGAATATATAAGCCGCGAATTTGGAGAACGCCACACCTACGGCGGCAATGGTACCTGTTTGTATCACCGCGAAAAAGCTCCATCCATATAAAAAAGCTATCAACTCATTATAAGCTTCTTTTAAGTAAATGTATTGCCCGCCTGCTTTTGGGAACATGCCGCTTAACTCGCCATAGCTTACGGCCGCGGTAAGGGTCATAAAGCCGGTAATGAGCCATATAGCTATCAGCCAGCCGGCCGAGCCTACGTTGCGCATAATATCGGCACTAACAATAAAGATACCGGAACCGATCATGGAACCAACAACCAACATGGTGCCATCTAAAAGGCCCAGTTCGCGTTTCATTTCCTGTGGTTGAGTTTGTTGCTCCATAATATTGATAAGGGTTTAAGCTACTAATCTATTTAAAAAAAATAATTTTTTCACTGTGTGCAACCGGTTTGTATCCCGATTGATTAATTTTTCATGATAATCACCATTTCTTAAACATATTTGCAACCGATTTAAGTTTAATCAGTAAAAATAATAACGCGCATACAAAATAAACTTTTTGGTATCGCTGCAAGCGACACAGATATCCCTGTAACACCGCCGGGATGCGGAAATTAAATTTGGTAATTTGCTTGTTCTGCTTATTTTTACCGTCCTTGAAAATTAACTAACCAATTTATAGTATAATCTCGTTATATGGATTTTTTGAACACTTACCTAATTTATCTAATTCCTGTATTTGGCCTTGTCGGGATCGTTGCGATGCTCATCAAATCTGCATGGGTAAATAAACAAGATGCCGGCGATGGCAACATGACCGAACTATCCGGTTATATTGCCGATGGCGCTATGGCCTTTTTACGTTCCGAGTGGAAAATATTAAGCTATTTTGTGGTGTTGGCCGGTATATTACTGGCCTGGTCGGGTACAACGGTCGCCACATCGAGTCCCATTATCGCGATATCATTTTTAGCAGGGGCATTCTTATCGGCTTTCGCCGGATATGTTGGTATGCGCATTGCTACCAAAGCTAACGTACGTACTACACAGGCTGCTAAAACCAGTTTGGCGCAGGCTTTAAAAGTTTCGTTTACCGGTGGCACTGTAATGGGCCTTGGTGTAGCGGGTTTGGCAATTATTGGGTTAGGCTCATTATTCATCGTGTTTTACACCATGTTTGTAACCAGCAAAGGCGAAAACGTGAACGGCGAAGCCATGGCTAAAGCCCTTGATGTTTTAGCCGGATTTTCGTTAGGTGCCGAGTCTATCGCGCTGTTTGCCCGTGTGGGTGGCGGTATTTACACCAAAGCTGCCGATGTAGGTGCCGACCTTGTAGGCAAAGTAGAAGCTGGTATCCCCGAAGATGATGTGCGTAACCCCGCTACCATTGCCGATAACGTAGGCGATAACGTAGGCGACGTGGCCGGTATGGGCGCCGATTTATTCGGATCGTACGTGGCTACTATGCTGGCAACTATGGTATTGGGCCGCGAGATCATTTCTCCTGATAAATTTGGTGGCATTGCCCCGGTGTTATTACCCATGGTAATTGCAGGTTTAGGCTTGGTATTCTCGATAATTGGCGCGGCCATGGTTCGCATCAAAAAAGAGACCGACAGTGTACAGAACGCTTTGAACATTGGCAACTGGACCTCTATCGTATTAACCGCCATCGCTACTTATTTTGTAGTACAATGGATGTTGCCTGCGGGCGAGTTCCACATGTCGCGCGATATGGCCGACGGCGTATTAAAAACAGGTTCGTCGCACTTTACTAAAGACGGGGTGTTTGCCGCTATCCTTGTCGGGTTAGTTGTTGGAACACTCATGTCTATCATTACAGAATATTATACAGCCATGGGCAAACGCCCTGTGCTGAGCATTATACGCCAGTCGTCAACCGGGCATGCTACCAATATCATTGGTGGTTTAGCTATCGGGATGGAATCAACCGTGTTGCCTATCCTGGTATTGGCATCCGGTATTTATGGCTCATACCATTTTGCAGGTTTATACGGCGTGGCTATTGCCGCCGCGGGTATGATGGCAACTACGGCAATGCAGTTAGCTATTGACGCTTTCGGCCCAATTGCCGATAACGCCGGTGGTATTGCCGAGATGAGCGGTTTACCGCCCGAAGTGCGCGAACGTACCGATAACCTGGATGCTGTTGGGAATACTACCGCTGCTACAGGTAAAGGTTTCGCTATCGCGTCGGCAGCATTAACAGCACTGGCTTTATTCGCGGCCTTTGTGGGTGTTGCGGGTATTGAGCATATTGATATTTACAAAGCCGATGTACTGGCCGGCCTGTTTGTTGGCGGTATGATACCTTTCATTTTCTCGGCATTATGTATATCGGCAGTGGGCCGCGCTGCCATGTCGATGGTAGAAGAAGTTCGCCGCCAGTTCCGCGAGATACCGGGCATTATGGAGTACAAAGCCAAGCCTGAGTATGAAAAATGTGTGGCTATCTCCACCAAAGCGTCCATCCGCGAAATGGTTGCCCCCGGACTTATCGCATTAATTACGCCAATAATCATCGGTTTTGCATTCGGTCCAGAAGTATTGGGTGGTCTGCTTGCCGGCGTTACCGTATCGGGTGTACTGATGGGTATCTTCCAGAGCAACGCGGGCGGTGCATGGGATAACGCCAAAAAATCGTTCGAAAAAGGAGTGGAGATAAATGGCGAAATGTACTACAAAAAATCAGAGCCGCATAAAGCATCAGTAACCGGCGATACCGTTGGCGATCCGTTCAAAGATACTTCGGGCCCGTCTATGAATATTCTTATTAAACTGATGTCTATTGTGTCGCTGGTTATCGCGCCGCATTTGAATGCCCATAAGATACCTCCCGCGGCGGTTTCAACCAAACCCGCTGTTAAGATAATTACACAGGCAATTGCGGTACCTGCAAAATCAAATACTGCAAAATATCAGTAATACTATTAAAATTGTTACTCAGGAAAGGGATTTCAGTGATGGGGCCCCTTTTTTATTTATCGTAAAATTGATTATGTTTGGAAAGACATTAAACTAACAACATATACTGACTAATGAAATTATTCGTAAAAAAACCTATTGCACAATTAATGGCCGCCGCTGCGGAGGGCGAAAAAACATTAAAACGCACTCTCGGCGTTGGGTCACTCATCGCATTGGGTATTGGCGCCATCATTGGAGCCGGTATCTTTGTTCGAACGGCAGCAGCGGCAGGTGAGCATGCCGGCCCCGCAGTTACCATATCATTCCTTATAGCAGCCGCGGGTTGTGCCCTGGCAGGTTTATGCTATGCCGAGTTTGCCAGTATGATCCCCATCGCCGGATCGGCTTATACCTACTCTTACACCACCATGGGCGAGTTTATCGCCTGGATCATTGGTTGGGATTTGGTACTTGAATATGCATTAGGTGCCGCTACCGTTGCCATCGGCTGGTCGCAATACTTTAATACCTTCCTCGAAACCTTCTTTAACTTCCATATACCATTCGCGCTATCACACTCACCGTTCGAAGTTTCGACAACCACAACAGGTATGTATGCTGCAGAACACGGTGTACACGGTATCGTCAACCTGCCTGCGGTATTCATCTTATTAATGATCACGCTGTTGCTGATAAAAGGTACGGCCGAATCGGCTATCGTGAATAACGTTATTGTTATTATCAAAGTTGCTATCGTATTGATGATCATTGCTTTAGGATGGGGCTTTATTAATCCTGCTAACCATACGCCATATATCATTCCCGAAAATGCCGGCGATGTTAAAACCAATACGGGTATTGTACATTATGCCGATCTGTTCAATCACGGCTGGCTCGGGGTATTACGTGGTGCAAGCGTGGTATTCTTCGCTTTTATCGGTTTCGATGCCGTATCAACCGCCGCCCAGGAAGCCAAGAACCCGCAAAAGGACATGCCAAAAGGTATTTTAATATCGCTGGCATTTTGTACATTATTATACATCCTGTTCTCGCACGTATTAACAGGCCTGGTATCTTATAAAGACTTTTTGGTACAAGGTAAAGAGGCTTCGGTTACTTATGCTATTAATCACGTGATGACCGGTTACAGCTGGTTAGCTAAATTAGTTACCGTAGCTATTCTTGCCGGTTTCTCATCAGTTATTTTGGTGATGCTGCTTGGCCAGACCCGTGTATTCTACACCATGAGCATTGATGGGCTGGTTCCGCCGATCTTCTCAAAACTGCACCCTAAATTCCGTACACCGTATAAATCACAATGGTTATTCTTTGTGATGGTATCATTGTTCGCCGGTTTTATTCCGGATAGCATTGTTGGCGACATGGTAAGTATAGGTACATTATTCGCTTTCGTACTGGTTTGTTTGGGTATTATGATATTGCGCAACACCGACCCTGGTTTGGTTCGCCCGTTCAAAACACCCTTGTACTACATAGTTTGTCCGCTTGGCGCGTTAATATGCCTTGCCATGATGGGCAGCGAGGGTACCGAGAACTGGCTGCGTTTGTTTATCTGGATGGGTATCGGTATGGCCGTTTACTTTGGCTACAGTGTTAAACATTCACACGTTAGGCATGGTAAAACAGAAGGCGCGAACGATCCGCCAAACCCAAAATTTGTTGAATAACTCCATAAATAAAAAATCCCGGAATAACCTTCCGGGATTTTTTATTGCCTTAATGTTTTTATTATACTACCTCGGCCACTACAAAGGTGCTGCCGCCAACAAATACCAGGTCATCAGCATGGGCAGCTTGTTTAGCAGCGGTAAAAGCAACTGCTACATTAGCGTAAGCTAAACCATGCAAGCCAAAACTTTCAGCTTTCAGCTTTAAGCTTTCAGCATCCAGCCCACGGGGAATATCCGGCTTACAGAAATAGTATATGGCATCTTTGGGCAGCATGTTAAGCACCTTGCTATGGTCCTTATCATTCACCATACCTATAACAAAATGGAGTTGGTTATAAGGCGTAGCCGCTATGTTTTTAAGCACTTCGGTTATACCTTCGGGGTTATGGCCGGTATCGCAAATTACAAGTGGGTTATGGCTTAGTATATCCCAGCGGCCACGCAGGCCTGTAAGGGTTTTAACGTGGCTCAGGGCTGTTAAAATATCTTGGCTGTTAATGGTGTAGCCTAAAGTATTTAATCGTTCTATGGCGCTTAAAACGGATTTAATGTTCTTCGTTTGGTAAGAACCGGTCAAATCAAGTTGTAAGTTATGAATTGTAAGTTCCGGATTTTTAACAAGCGTAACATTCAGACTCCCGACTTCCGACTTCCGATTTCCGACTTCCGACTTCCACTCCCCGGATGCAAACACCAAAGGCGCGTTCTCTTGTTTTGCTTTCGCGATAAATATATCCGCAACCTCGGGCTGATACTCGCCAATAATTACCGGGACGTTTGGTTTAATGATGCCTGCCTTTTCGCCGGCTATCAGCTGCAGGGTATCGCCCAGTATGTTCATATGGTCCCAACCGATATTGGTGATGATGGACAGGAGCGGGGTGATCACATTGGTGGAGTCCAGTCTCCCGCCAAGGCCAACTTCTATAATGGCGATATCAACCTGCTCTTTCGCGAAAACATCAAAAGCCAGCGCTACCGTCATTTCGAAGAATGAAGGCTGTATCTCATCAAAATCAGCTTTGTGGTGCTGTACAAAATCAACGACGGTTTGCTCGGCAATCATTTCGCCGTTGATGCGTATCCGCTCCCTGAAATCTCTTAAATGTGGTGAAGTGTATAATCCAGTTTTATACCCGGCGGTTTGTAATACCGCCGCCAGCATGTGCGATGTGGAGCCTTTGCCGTTGGTGCCGCCTACATGTACGCTTTTAAATTTATGCTGTGGGTTATCCAGCCTGGCGCAAAGGGCTATGGTATTATCCAGGTTGGCCTTAAATGCCGACGAACCTACCCGCGTAAACATTGGGAGTTGGGTGTACAGGTAGTCGAGGGTTTGCTTATAGTTCATGCTTGATAGTTCATGGATGATAGTAGCGCCAACTACTATGATGGCAAAGTTAAAGTCTTACCATGAACTATGAACCATTATCTATGAACAAAAAAACTAATCCACCTTAAATATAAAGGTCATCTGGCCTTTTTGGTTGCCCGATGCCTGTGAACTGGACCGGAATTTTGAGTTTTTGATGGCGTTTTCGCAAAGCTGTGCCTGGTCAAGCGGGGCGCGGGTTTTCCGGCTGATCTGGGTTTGTATCACATTGCCTTTATCGTCTATCATGAAATCAATCACCACCACACCCTCTACCCGGTGAATATTTCTTACATCGGGTGTGTTCACAAACTCCCAATGGGGCAGGTTTAAACCGTTGCCCGAGCCTCCGGGGCCATAGTTATCGCTCAGGTTTGAACCATTCGGGCTGCCCTGGTTGCCGGGTGTACCTGTAGTGCCGTCGCCTTGTCCGGTACCGTTATTCTTCATGCCTTTAAACAGGGCGCGTTGATCGGGCACACGTTGCGGGGCAGCTTTTTCGGTTTGAGCGGCTGTGGTACTCTTGCTTTTTTTATCGCTTACAGCGGGAGCATCTTCGGCGTCCTGGGTAACCACTTTTTGATTGCTTTCATCTGCCGATGGCGAAGTGTTTTGCTCGGTAGTTACTTTAGTGGGCTGGCTTTTATTAGCTTTTTCTGATTTGGAAGGTTCTTCCATACTCATAAAATCATTGCCCGAACCTTCATCCGTTGTGCCGTAATTAACCAATATACCGCCCATGCCTTGTTCTTCCGGTTTTGGCGGGAGCGAGAAGGTGAGTAAAAAGCACAGGGCAAACAGCGCGCTCATAATAAGCGCGGTGGCAGCGTAGGCTTTGGGGTAATTATTTTCTTCGGTATACTGCATGTTATTTTGGCACGGTGGCCAATACCAGCTTAATATTCAGTTTCTGTGCGATATCCATAACCGATACCACGTTCTGGATAGCTACGGTTCTATCTACCGACAAAATGATCGTCAGCTGTGATGCCAGCGATTTATAGGATGATAGCGCGGTGCTCAGGTCTTTTTCTGCCACTTGTTTTTTATCGACGTAATAGGTCAAATCCTCCTTAATGGCCACGTTAATGGTTTTTTTGGATACCGATTTGCCCGATGCCGATTTTGGCAGCAACAGCTTGATCACGTTGGGGTTGGTAACGGTTGATGCGATCAAAAAGAACAACAGCAAGAAAAACATGATGTCGTTCATGGCCGAGGTATGTACCTGGGCGGTTTCGCGCTTGTGTCGTCTGCTTAAATTCATTTGCTTGGCTCTTCTAACAGGTCAATAAACTCAATAGCATCTGTTTCCAGCTTCAATATTACCTTATCTACCATGATATTTAAAATATTGTATAGCACGTAGGCGATGATACCTACCAGCAAGCCCGCTGCCGATGTTACCATTTTAACGTATAAACCGCCGGATATTACACCCATACTAATGTTATCAGTTTTTGAGATATCATAAAAGATCTTAATTACCCCGGCAATGGTACCCAGGAAACCGAACATGGGCGCTATACCGGCCACAATACCGATGATGGCGATGTTTTTTTCGAGTTTGGATACTTCCAGCTTACCGATATTCTCGACAGCGCCTTCAATATCTTTTATCGGGCGACCGATGCGTAGCAGGCCTTTTTGCAGCATGCGACCCAGCGGCGAGTTACTGTTCCGGCATATGGCGATGGCCGATTCCAGGTTGCCGGTAGTTATGCTGGCACGTACCTGCAGCATCAGGCTCGATTCGTCCTTAGCAGCCTTGCGGATAGTGAAATAACGTTCAAAAAATATAACCAGCGCAAGTACGGCCAATATCCCGATAGGGATCATTACCCAGCCACCTTTTATTAAAAGGTCACCGAAGCGTAGTTCTTCCTGGGGCGCTGCGGTGGGTGCAGCAACGCGGCTTAGTGTATCGGCAACATGTGCGGCGGTATCAATTATGGCAAGTAGTAAACTCATTGTTTTTTATATGGATATGTTTGTACGAATATTTCTCCCGGCTCCAGTCCTCTTTCTTTCCGAAGCTTAAGCATGTTTGTTTTTGCAGAATCAGCATTAAAATAAGTGCCGATGCTAACCTGGTATATTTTTGTTGATCTTGGCTTTCTCCTAACCTCGGCTTGCGGATAGCCCATTTTTATATATCGCTGTACATCTATTTCGGCCAGTTTTGCAGATCGCTCCGAAGCTACAACAATGCCAAATGTATCAATAGCGGCTGTAGTAGGTACCGTAGTGGGGGTGAGTTGCTTAGGGGCAAGGGTGTCAGGCTTGCTGGCAGCACTATCCAGCTTGGCCTGCTGTGCTTCTTGCATCGAATCGGTCACCGATTTTTTAACAGGCGGTTTAGGCGGTGCCACTTTAGGAGGTGCCGCAATAAACCTGCTAAACAATTCGGGTTTATATTTATACAGGCCTATAACACCCACGCCTAAAAGCACGATGATGATAGACAGGATAAGCCAGATATTGGTTCCTCTTTTTTCTTCTTCCTCTGTTTCGTCATTTGCTTCTTCCCCGGCTTCGGGAATAAATACGGTTTGCACAGGTGGCGTGGTAATGTGCGGCTCGGCAACAGGTGTTTCAGCCACTACAGGTTCGGGAATTACTTCCGGCTCTGGTTCAACAGGCTCGGGTGTTTTAACAACATGCGATGATTCAAAAAACGGCGAGCTGGCTTTTGGGGCCTCGGCTTCTATAGCTTCCTGCCTGAAAGCGCTGCTCCGCTTTAACTTAACGGGCATAAGACCGTAATGCAACTCGTAGCTTTCGTTCAGGCTGTTGGGCTCAAAGGTGAGTTCGCCGCGCTTGGTAGTAAAAACACCCATATTGCCTAAGGGTACATTTTCTGTACCTACGTGTTCTTTTACCGAGGTAACAAACTTCTCAATAAAATAACGGGCCGAGGCTGCCGATATCTGCCTTCTTTCGGCTATCAGTTCTACCAGGTCGGTGCCTTCGTGTATCTCTTTACTGAATTGCGCCTGCAGGCTGGGCGGGTAAAATAATTGCTGCTCTTTATTGTAATAGCCTTCCGCGCGACTGGTATGGAACGAACCCAGTCCCGGTACAACAGCCGTTTCCTGCCGTTGTAATAATTCAATAATGTAATCGGCTATATCCATTTGTTAATTGCAGTTGGCGGTTAACCCGAATTAAAAGCGGTAACCTACGCCCCCAAATATATTAAAACCATAATTAGGATAGTACAACCAGCTCTGATAATTATTGCTCAGCAGGTTATTTACCTGTAAAAAAATTGATATTTTTTGGGTTGCCTTATACTCAATTCCGCCGCTCAGATCGGCAAAAGAGGCCAATTTTATTACCTGCCCGTTGTTCAGCCTGTCATACCGGTTGCCGTTAAGATCCAGCGTTCCGTTAACATTGATCAGTTTACTGATATGAATTACCGTACCGGCAGTCAGTTTAAGCGATGGGAGGTTCCATGCCTTAGCCTCGGTAGCCATCTGGTAATCTTTCAGCTCTATGCGGCCAAAAATGTCAAAGTCGCTTGATGGTTTATAATCCAGTTCGCCGTTAAAACCGCTAACGCGCGATTTGCCGTTATCATATATCACACTAAACTTATTGTAGTTTTTTGTCAGATCGAAGTTGCTTACAAACAGCGGCATATCTTTTACGCTGTTGCGATAAACTGAGGCCTTAAAGCCAAAGCCGGGAGCAAGCATACCTTTTAAACCCACGCTCAGATCCAGTTCATCAATAGAGTTTTGTATGGCGATGTTTGGCCCAAGGAAAGGGTTGGTTTCCGAAAAACCACGGATAGACGATTTATTTACGTCGCCGCTGGCCTCAGCAAACAGGCGGATGTATTTTGGTACGATCTGCCACTCCAGCCTTGCCGCAGGGAAAATATTGAACTGGGTTTTAGCCCCAAACTGGTTAGCAATGGTAATACCCGCGTCTATTTTATAGTTTTCGCCTTGAAACTTGAGGTAAGGGTTAGCCCTGATAATATTATTGCTTACCGAGTACAGGCTATCGCTAACGCTGGTAAAATCAACAGATCCGCTCAGCCCGGCATAAAAATCGCCCACGGTTTGGTTAATATAACCCGAGGCGATAATGTTATTTTCGCTCGCTTTGTAGGCGTTGCTAAACGTGCTTCCCGCTAATTTTAACGCGTAGATAAACTGCTTGTCAACATCCTTATAGTTTTTAGCCAGTTCCACCTCTCCCGAAAGGGTATTGAAATGCTGTTTGGCAAAATTGAATGTAGCAGGCGGGTTAACCTCATCGTAACCATAAAAACCATAGCCCCGGTAGGTATAGTTAATGCGACCACTAAGCGAGTTTACATCGCCAATGCTTTTACCAAATATACCTAATTCTTCTTTACTGTAAATTTGCTCGGGTTGGCTGCCGTTTTGCGCCAGGTGTTTAAAATAAGCACCGGCTTGCAGGGCAGGGTCGGCACCGTTGTTAATATAAACTTCGGCAAAGGTGGTTTTTAAATTACCCAAGCCTGCTTTGGCGTAATTGTTATCCGGCTCGGCCGGTGTTTCGCGCGGTAGTTTTATGGCGTCAAATTGGCGTATGGCGGTATCCTGTTGTAAGGTTTTATCTAAAGGCTTGTAAGTTAAAGGCGCTTTAAACGGATCCTGATCTTCCAGGTCGGGGTTGCGGCGTATTTTAACCGCATCGGCCAGTACAGGTTTGTATGCTGTAGTTACCACGATCTCTTCGGATAAGCTGCCATTATTCTGCGGGAGCGGCAATGCAGGCTTGGCTGGTTTGGCGCCGCCACGTTTTACCGTATCGGTTAATGATTTGGCCAGGCTGGATACTTTTTTCTCTTGTGCTGTCGGCGCTTTTACCGGCGGTTTAGTCGTGGGTTTAGTTTTACCCTTTTGCTGCGCGTTAACATTGGCAAAGCAAAATATTGCTAAAACAGTAATGAGGGTGTATTTGCAGGTATGTTTCATTATTGTTTAGTTGGTTTGTTATCGTCCTTTTTTACTTCGGTTGCCGGGCTTAAAGCATTTAATTTCGCTTTCGCGGATGGCAGCACATCATCATCTCCTTTATAGTTATCTATCACGCTCTGCAGCGTTGCCTTAGCCTGGAAGGTATCTTTCAAGCCCACATAGTTATCGGCCAACAGGATATAGGTTTTAGCCACCCAATAATCGTAACTTGATAGTTTATTGATGAGATCGAAACATGTTTTTTGCGATGCCTTATAATTATGCTTGCGGTATTCCACCTCGGCAATGTTATACTTGGCTTCTGCCGCGGCAACGGTTTTGGTACCGCTCACTACCTCGTTCAGTTCTTTTAAGGCTGTAGCAGTATCGGCTTTCAGCAGATAGGCTTTACCGGCATACAGGTTCGATTTAAATTTGTCTTCTTCAGATGTTTTGGTGTTCTCGCGTACCAATGCCACATATTTCAATGCATCATCCGGCATTTCCATTTCGGCATAGCATAGCATGAGGTTGTTGAGCGCGAAGGTGCGGTCGGCCTCGTACTCCGAGTTTACTTCGAGGCGCTTGAGGAAGGTTACCGCTTCGTTATATTTCTTTTGCGCCAGGTATATCTGCGACATGCTGATAAGCGATTTTTCGGTATAAGCGCTGGTCCAGTCGTTCAAAATATAATTATAATCGGGGATAGCTTCATCCGGCTTTTTAAGCGCAACCAAACTTTGCGCACGTATAAACTTAGCCTGTTTATCAAATATCGCTTTCGGGAATTTATCAAAATAAGCATTTACCGCAGCAACGGTACCCGCCCAATCGCCCCGCAAATACAGGTTATTGGCGGCAGTTATCATAATGTTCTCCTGCTCGGCAGTAGTATAGTTCCCTATCGGCGTAGTAGTAGCATATGCGATAAAGGTTTGTGCATCGCCTTTATCAGTATATATCTTTTCTATCTGTTTTAATGCCTGCTTGGCTTCGTCTGTCGATGGATATTCTGCAACCACGCGTTTAAACGATTGTACGGCTACATCATCATGCCCGGCATTATAGTCTATCAAACCCATGGTAACCAGCGCACGTGGGATATAGCTGCTGCGCGGGTACTTATCTATCAGGGCCATCATTCGGGTTTTTGATGTTTCGCCGTCCGATTTCAGGAAGTATGCATACGCTATCTCGAAAGCCGCGTCATCCGCGTAGTTGGAGTTAGGGAAGGTGCTCAGTAAACTGTTCATGGTGTTGATCTTGGTATCCAGCTGGCCCTGTAAACCCTGGATCATACCGCGCTGAAACAAAGCATAATCTTCGCCCTGCTCATGCGAAGCAATAATACGGTTATAGTATTCCATTGCCTTGGTATAGCTTTTCAGCACAAAGTAGCTGTCGGCCAGGCGAACGGTGGCATCTTTTATGGTGTTCTTATCTTTTTCATCACCATCTAAAAACTTCTCAAAATAGCCTGCCGCTTTTTTGTATTGCTCGCCGTTAAAGGCCGCGTAAGCCAGGGCATAGTTGGCATAGTTGTAAACCGGCAGGTTTTTAGCCGCGGGTATCTGCAAAAAGTTTTCGAACGAAGCGATAGACTCGGTGTACTTACGCATCTCGAACATGGCTTCGGCTATCCAATAGGAGGCATAGGCGGTTATTTTTTGATCGATAGGGTATTTTAGCGAACGCATAAACATACCCTGTGCGTTCTCAAAGGCACGTTCGTTATAAAACTCGAGGCCACGGTAATAGGTTACTTTTTGGTAGGCTTCCTTAGCGCTCGGGCTCATGGCAGGCAGTGCTTCCAATATATCAATGGCCTCGCGGTAATTGCGCGAGTTAAGCAGTTCTTCGGCCAATAAGGTTTTCACCTCGTTCAGTTTTGCAGAACGCGGGTAATTGTGAATGTATAATCGGGTAGCATCCAGTGCCTGGCTGTTAAAATCAAGCTCATAAGATAGTTTGGCATATTGGTACAACGCGTCCTCTTTCAGTTGCGGGTCGAAATCTAATTTCGAGGCCACCAGGAACGCGTTACGCGCACTTTGTTTATTGTTTGTTTTCAGGAAAACATCGCCAAGGGTATAACTGCCATTTTGAGCGTAAATGTCTTTTTTATCCACCAGTTTCTCCAATTCTTTAGAAGCTTTAGGATAGTTGGCAATTTTATAATTGGCATAGCCTACCTGGTAGCTATCCTGCGTGTTTTGGGTTTTGCCGAGGTCCTGGGCCTGGAAACGGTTGTAGTAGACGGCCGAGTTCTGGTAATCTTTCTTTGCGAAATACGATGCCGCTACCAGGTGCAGCATTTCGGTTTCGTAAAGCTGTTTGGTATTGTTGATGATAGGAATGGCGTAGGTGATCACATCATCATAACGACGATCTAAAAAATAAACGGCGGTGATGTAATAAGGATAGCTGGCTTCGTATTTTTTAGAATCCTTCAGCTTTTCAAAATTGACCAGCGCCAGGCTATAATCTTTATTAAGGTAAGCTATGTAGGCGAAGTAATAAGTGGCATCCTCGGTAAAGGGGGATACTTTGTTTTTCACTTCGCTGAAAAGCACCTGCGCATCTTTATAATTACCCGTAGCGAACAGCGCGTAACCTTTGCGGAACTTGTATTCGGTATTGGCAGCGCCGCTTAACTCGCCGGCTTCCACTTTATTGAACCATACCAGCGATGCCGGATAATCTTCGCGCTGAAAGTAGGATTTACCTACCTGGAAGAAAGCCAGCTTTGTGAGCGGGTTTTCGGGATGTTCTTTAATGAATTTTAAGAGCAGGCCCTCGGCATCGTCATTGTTGAGTTGCAGCGCACAAAAGGCCTCGTAATACTGCGCGTTCTCTTTCAATAACGACAGTTGCGACTCGAATGCAGGCTGACTACTTGTATTCACAGCTGATTTTTCGAACAGGCGAAACTGCTCTACGGCACCGGTATAAGCCCCTTTATCCATCAGATCGGTGGCGTTATGGTAAAAACGGTAGTAATCAAAGGCTTCGTCTTTTTGCGCATTTGCATGCAGCACGACAGAAAAAACAGAGAGGAATATGAGGCAGTGCTTCGCTTTAACCATAGGTATACTGATAAACAAATTGCTAAATTACGCTTTAACAAAGGTGTAATTAACAATAGTAATTAACACGTGTGGATAACCGCAATTTTAACGAAACGGTTTTTTGGATGGTATAAATGTGGAAAAGTTTTGAGATGTCAGTTATTATTGGTCTTATCTTTAAACTTCAAAACGGATGCGTTGCGCTCAATAAAATTAAAGCCGATATCGTAAGTTTTTTGGGAGCCGTTTTTGTAAGTGAATTGGTAGAATTGGCCGTCGCTTTGAATTTTAGAAATCAAGTTGCTGAAAAAGCTAAATTTAAATTTCTTTAAAAAGAGATGATCTGTTTCTTTTGCCTGACTAATTAGAGCACATAAATAAAAAGCCTCAGATACGGTTAATAATGCAGTCTTATTATTTGCTGTCAACGACATAGAAAAAAGGTTGAGAGGAGAACTGTTTATCATCAATGGCTGTTGTTTGGCAGATTGATCTATATATCGTAAATGATTATAAGCCCAAATTAATTCTTTTGGTGCGCCATACATATAATCGTGGATCGACTTAATTATTTCACCATTTTTTAGAAAGGTGATGCTCATTTCCGGTCCGTCATCACCACCCGTAGAATACTCGTCTTTAAGTTTTGAAGGAGAGGCAATTGAGAAATCATATTTTAGTTGATCAATTTTTCGAGAACCGATGTTGGATCGCGTCCATAATCGCTTTCTTTCAGTATCTGGTTTAACTGTAATAATCTCACCATTGTCTGCAACTAATATACTTTTACCCAACCCCCAAGTGCTATAATAGCTTACAGCGATCTGGTCGTATTTGAAAACAGTGTCTGGGGTATAGTGTTTCCTTGCATATTTTAACGAACTGTAGGTTCGGTTTTCGAGTATTAGAGAATCCTTGGTTATATTAATTACCTTAAAGCCGTGCCATTTATTGTTAGACAGGTCGAGGAAATGAACACTGTCGTCATTTAACTTATACTGGCTGATAGTTCCTAAGTAACTGTAATGAGATTTAGTATCATTCTTGAAATAACCGGCCTTATTTTCTAAAATGTTGTTTTGCAAAAATGAAGACCACTAAAATCGGTGCCATAACCGATTGGCGGCGAAAGCAATATATATTTAGAATCTGATTGCCGATAATCGTAATGTGTTAGCTTCCAATTTCCCAATATTTTTTGCTCATACTCCGGGTGCGGGTTCCTTTTGCATGAACCCATAAACAGACATACGCAAAAGGAGAGAATGGCTATCCGCATATTACTGCGTTTGCCCCGCCAATAAATACAGCACCGCCATGCGTATAGCTACCCCATTTTCCACCTGGTCGAGGATGATGGATTGTTTGCTGTCGGCCACGTCACTGGTGATCTCGACGCCACGGTTGATAGGGCCAGGGTGCATTACCGTGATCTCTTTATCCAGCGAATCGAGTATCTCTTTGTTCAAACCATACAGCATGGTGTATTCGCGCAGGCTGGGGAAGTACTTGATATCCTGGCGCTCCAGCTGGATACGCAGCATATTGGCTACATCGCACCAGTTAAGTGCTTTGCGCAGGTTATGCTCCACTTTTACGCCTAATGAGCCGATGTATTTGGGGATAAGCGTAGTAGGCCCGCAAACCATTACCTCTGCGCCTAATTGTTTGAGGCAGAGGATGTTGGATAGCGCTACCCGCGAGTGCAGGATATCACCTACGATCACTACTTTTTTACCGGCTACTTCGCCATACTTTTCGCGGATGGAAAAGGAATCGAGCAGGGCCTGGGTGGGGTGTTCGTGCGCACCGTCGCCGGCGTTTACTATCTGGGCCTTTACGTGTTTTGACAGGAAGATACCCGCGCCAGCATAAGGGTGGCGCATTACTACCATGTCCACCTTCATAGCCAGGATGTTGTTTACCGTATCGATCAGGGTTTCGCCTTTGCTTACCGATGATGACGATGCCGCGAAGTTAACCACATCCGCCGAAAGGCGACGCTCGGCTAACTCGAACGATAAGCGGGTACGGGTTGAGTTCTCGAAAAATATATTGGCAATGGTAACATCCCGTAAGGACGGTACCTTTTTGATGGGGCGGTTCAGTACATCCTTAAAAGTATCAGCGGTTTCGAATATGAGTTCGATATCGCGTTTGTTGAGATCCTTGATTCCTAAAAGATGACGTGTACTGAGAGTATCCATTGCTTTGATTTCGAATTTCGGATGTTCGATTTCGGATTTGCCTGTTCCCGAACACCCAAACTTAATTTATTGATTTATCTAATTCCGGAATCGAAATTCCGAGATCCGATATTATTTTACATCCGACAATAACACCACCTTATCTTCACTATCGGTTTCTTTCCAGCTTACTACCACTTTTTGCGACGCAATGGAATCTACTTCGATGCCGATATAATCGGCAGCTACGGGTATATGGCGCGAGTAGCGGCGATCCACCAGTACCAGCAGTTCCATTTTTTCGGGGCGGCCATAGGCCAGCATGGCATCCATAGCGGCGCGAATGGTGCGGCCCGTCCATAGTACATCATCCATCAGGATCACTTTTTTTCCTTCAACAATAAAATCAATACGTGTTTGATTGGGCACCAGCGGACTTTCGCGGCGGCGGAAATCGTCACGGTAAAAGGTGATATCAAGGTCGCCCTGCGCGATGGTTTTGCCAGGTAATATTTTGCGCAGCTCGTCGGCAATGCGTTTGGCTAAATAGATGCCGCGCGGCTGTATGCCTATAATTACCGAGTTTGAAAAATCGTTATGATTTTCAATTAACTGCCTGCATAAACGTTGTATGGTGATTTGGAATTTTTGACCGTCGAGCAAGGTTGGGTTAAGCATCGTTGGGTGGATTTGGGCAAAGATACTTATTACGGTATAAAGTATGAAGAGAAATTTGATGAATGTGCAAATGTGTATATGTGGATATGCAAATGAAGAGACAGGGGGAATATCTTACACAAAAAAAGCCCCATCGTTACCGACGGGGCTTTGGAGAGATTAAATTATTTAAAGCTTAGTTAGCTTCTTCTTCAGTTTTTTTAGCTGCTGCTTTTTTGGTTGCTGCCTTAGTTTCGGCACCTTCCATTTGCTCTTTTAATTGAGCCAACACGCTTAAATCACCTAAAGTTGATTTTTCAACCGAATCTTTCACTTTTTTCACAGCATTGGTAGCGGTTTTTGCTTCCTTTTTACGGGTTTCAAATTCCTGAACTCTCGCTTCAGAGCGGGCTTCTTCCCAAATACGTGCGTGTGATATAACGATACGTTTGTTTTCTTTGTTAAATTCAATGATCTTGAACTCGCCGGTATCTTCAGCTTTTAAGCTCTTGCCATCTTCTTTAACCATGTGTTTTGTCGGTACGAAACCTTCAACACCGTATGGTAAAGCAACAATTGCACCTTTATCTGTTACTTTCAATACAGTACCTTCGTGTACCGAATCAATTGTAAAGATGGTTTCGAAAGTATCCCAAGGGTTTTCTTCCAATTGTTTGTGACCTAAGCTTAATTTGCGGTTTTCAACGTCAAGCTCTAAAACAACCACGTCTAATTTTTCACCAACTTTAGTGAACTCGTTAGGGTGATTTACTTTTTTAGACCATGAAAGATCGCTGATGTGGATCAAACCATCAATTCCGTCTTCCAGTTCAACAAACACACCAAAGTTGGTCATGTTTTTAACTGTAGCTACGTGCTGAGTGCCGGTGGCATATTTGTCAGCAGCGTGTTGCCATGGATCGGGAGTTAATTGTTTAATACCCAAGCTCATTTTGCGCTCGTCGCGATCAAGAGTTAAAACCTGAGCTTCAACTTCGTCGCCAACTTTCAGGAACTCTTGTGGGTTACGCAGGTTTTGTGACCATGACATTTCTGACACGTGGATCAAACCTTCAACACCCGGGATAATTTCTAAGAAAGCGCCGTAATCAGCAACAGTAACTATGCGGCCCTTAACTTTCGAACCGATCTGAAGATCAGCGTCAAGCGATTGCCAAGGGTGCGGAGTTAATTGTTTTAAGCCTAAAGCGATACGTTTTTTCTCGTCATCAAAATCAAGAACAACAACGTTGATCTTCTGATCTAATGCCAATACTTCTTTCGGATGCTCTATGCGGCCCCAAGATATATCGGTAATGTGCAATAAACCGTCAACACCACCTAAGTCGATGAATACACCAAAGTCGGTAATGTTTTTAACGGTACCTTCCAATACCTGGCCTTTTTCAAGTTTGGCCACGATCTCGGTTTTTTGGTTTTCCAAATCGTCTTCGATCAGCACTTTGTGCGATACCACTACGTTTTTAAACTCGTGGTTGATCTTAACAACTTTGAACTCCATTGTTTTGCCCACATAAACGTCATAATCCCTGATAGGTTTAATGTCGATCTGTGAACCTGGTAAAAAGGCTTCAACGCCCATTATGTCTACAATTAAACCACCTTTAGTTCTGCTCTTCACAAAACCCTGGATGATCTCATCGTTATCTAAAGCACTGTTAATACGCTCCCATGATTTTTGTGTTTTGGCGCGTTTACGTGAAAGTACCAACTGGCCGTTAGCATCTTCCTGCGACTCAACAAACACATCAACTGTGTCACCAACCTTCAGGTCTGGTGTATCACGGAACTCAGACAAAGAAACCAAACCATCAGATTTAAAGCCGATGTTCAATACTACATCTTTGTTGTTAATGTTAACTACAACACCTTCAATGATCTCGCCTTTAGTAATAGAGCTGAAAGTACCATCGTACAGTTTCTCTAATTGCTCGCGGTCACTATCGCTGTAGTTACCAAATTTTTTCTCATCAGCATCCCAATCAAAATCCCCAGGTTGTACTGCGGCGATTGCTGTTGATTTGATCTGTTCGATAGATAATGAATCAGCTTCTGATTCTATCTGCTCTTTTTCTTTAGGAACCGCGGTCTCCGCGCCTAACTCGGCTTCTTTAGCCTTTAGTTCTTTTTCTGCTTCTTGTTTTTTTGCCATTAAATAATTTGTCTCCTTTTCCCAATTCAATTGGGACTGCAAAGGTACGGATATATTTTCGACAGAAAAAAATAAAATTGAATGTTATTGGCTGATTTATAGGAGTTTTTTGAAAAGCACCGGCATTTTATGTATATTATAAAGCTTGTGTTTAAAGTAATTTAACCAAAAGATGTTGGTACTTTAATTCAAATGACTCTCAATATCATTGAAAATACACATAAACTCAGGCATTAATAGTAAGCGGTAAGCTAATACGGTTTCGGTAAGTAGGGCTTCCTGGGCTGGAGTGAAGGGATCTTTCCATACACGCATGCATATCCTTTTTAAGGCATAGGCAACCTGCGGGGTATCGGCATAGGTGTTTAAATAGCGATGCCGCTTAAAATCGGCTAAAAATTTAAAAAAAACATCGGGGTTAGGTAGTTTGCTGTACACCAAAAAGCTATGCAGGTGCTCTTGCTTGGTGTTATCTAAATGATCATAAAAAGCATCAACGCTAATTTTACCCGTGGTGATGAGCAGGTTGTCTAATATTAGCTCCAACGCGATGTGGCCCAAAAAAAAGGGTTTTACGGGCGAGCCTTCGGTGGCTGGTTTTAACGCTTTTTTTAACTCGTGCGAGTGGTGTTTAAAGAAGCCGGAGTTGTGAAAATAGCGGTCGACCTCCAGGTGGCGTTTCCAGCCGTCTAATATCGAGTCGACAAAAGGATGCTCGTGGCGTTCAAATTTTTCGGGGTGTATGTTGGCGTGTTTATCGGCATTTTTGAGCAGGTCGGGCAGTACTGTTCCTGTAACGTGGTAAGAATCAGTATTATGCCTGTCGAAATAAAAATGCGATAAAAAATTCATAGTTAATGTGGCTCAAGTGTTGAGTTAATCGTAAGATACAAAAATAATGTGAATTAAAGATGAAGAAATGTCGCTGCACCTGTTTTTAAACGATTGTTCTATATTTGCGCCTTAGTAAAAATACTGTTATATGAATTTTGTTGAAGAATTGCGCTGGAGAGGCATGCTGCACGATATTATGCCCGGGACCGAAGAATTACTGAATAAGGGAATGGCATCGGGCTATATTGGTTTTGACCCTACGGCCGACTCGTTGCATGTAGGCAGCTTGGCGCAGATAATGACCTTAATTCATTTCCAGCGTGCGGGCCATAAGCCCTATGCTTTAGTTGGCGGCGCTACCGGTATGGTTGGCGACCCGTCGGGCAAATCGGCCGAGCGTAACTTGCTATCCGAAGATACTTTGCAGCATAACCTTAACGGGATAAAAGGACAGTTAGAAAAGTTTTTAGATTTTGACTGCGGTGCCAACAGCGCCAAAATGGTGAACAATTACGACTGGTTTAAGGATTTTACCTTCCTTGATTTTATACGCGATGTAGGCAAGCACATTACCGTTAACTATATGATGGCTAAAGATTCTGTTAAAAACAGGATCAATGGTGATACAGGCATGAGTTTTACCGAGTTTAGCTACCAACTGGTACAGGGCTACGATTTTTACTACCTGTGGAAGCACGAGAACTGCGTATTGCAAATGGGCGGCTCTGACCAATGGGGTAATATTGTTACCGGTACCGAACTGATTCGCCGTAAGGATGCAGGGGAGGCCTACGCTTTAACCACCCAACTGATTAAAAAAGCTGATGGCAGTAAATTCGGTAAAACCGAAGGCGGTAACATCTGGCTGGATGCCGCCAAAACATCGCCATACCAGTTCTACCAGTTTTGGCTGAACGCGAGTGATGATGATGCGAAAAGTTATATCCGGATATTTACTTTGTTTGAAAAGGATGTAATAGAAGCTTTAGAGACTGAGCATAATACCGCGCCGCATTTGCGGGTATTGCAAAAGGCTTTGGCTAAAGATATTACCGTGCGCGTGCATGGCGAAGCTGAGTATGAGAAAGCTATTAAATCATCAGAGTTTTTATTTGGCAGTACAGGTATTGAGTTTTTAAACGAACTGAGCGATGCGGAGGTTATCGGCCTGTTTAGTGGTGTGCCTAATTTTAATGTGGACATAACCGAACTGACAGATGGCATTGGTGTACTTGACTTACTGGCCGTTAAAACCACAGTTTTTCCATCAAAAGGTGAGGCGAAGAAAACCATTCAGGGTGGCGGTGTTTCTATCAATAGGGTAAAATTAGCATCTGATACAGAGGTATTTAGTACAAGTAATCTTATCAATAATAAATTTCTGGTAGCGCAAAAAGGGAAGAAGAACTATTTTTTGATAATTGTGGCATAGATTTGGAGATACGACAAAATGTAATTAAATTTGTTGTTATGTCGTACAAGGGAAAGAAACATCCTGAAACAATGGTTAGTGAGCCTATGGTGGCTTACGTAACCGAGCCTCATCAACACGCTTCGTTTATGAGTATGTTGAGCGGTGCAAAACTTTCAGCCAAAGATGCAAACGATTGGGACATTTTAAAGCTTACCCGCCAGGGTTTAACCAAGCGTGTTTTGCTGGCAATGGCAAAAAAGATATCATTAACCCTGCAAGAGTTTGCTGCCATTATGCACATTACCGAGCGTACCTTTCAGCGCTATGATGATAACGATGTGATACGCGCCGAATACTCCGAAAAAGCCATTGAACTTGCCCGCCTTTATGATCGCGGTGAGGAAGTTTTTGGTTCGATAGATAAATTTAAAATGTGGATACGCACGCCAAGCATCGTATTTAAAGGCAATACACCATTATCTTTATTGGATACTTCGTTCGGGTTTGATATGGTGCTTAATGAATTGGGCCGTATTGAGCACGGTATTTTTGCCTGATGATACTTTACCGCTTAACGCGAAAACCATATGTTAACGATCTGAGCGGGGCGGGCGCTAAAGCTTTTGGTGGCAGGTGGAACAGTATAGGTATGCCCATGCTTTATTTAACATCGAGCCGTTCGCTGGCTGTGCTGGAGGTATTGGTGCACTTACAGCCAACATTTATCCCCGACGATTATTATATGATAACGATTGAAGCGCCTGACGACTTTGAAGTAGTTGATATTAAACAATTGCCGAAAAATTGGAAAGATGCACCGGACGAACATAACTTAAAACCAATTGGCGACCGGTTCCTGGCAGAAAAAAAGCACCTGCTGTTGCAGGTGCCATCATCAATAGTTAGCGAAGAATTTAATTACCTGGCAAATCCTTTCCACGAAAAAGCATCGAAGTTAAAGGTGCTAAAAATAGATCCCTTTAGTTTCGATAGCCGCTTATTGAATTAAAAATCGCTTAGCAGGTCCAGCTTTTTCTGATTATATTCTTCCTGTGATATTAAGCCGTGATCGAACAGGGTTTTTAATTTCTTTAATTTTTCGGTTAACTCATCGGGCTTGGCTTCAGGCTCGGCAGGTTTTACCGCAACGGGCTCGGGTGCCGGTGTTGGCGCAGGAGCCGGTACCGGAATTATTGGCTGATAAGCGGTATGCGTTCCCGGTGTATCAAATTGCAAAGCGCCCGATTCTGCACGTTTTTCTTCCAGTTCGCGCAGGCGGCGGGCTTCGCGCTCATCTTCTTTACGTTCCTGGGCTATCTGGTATAGTTTGCGGGCCTGTACTTTAGGCAGGTAATCAACACCCATTTCGGCGCCGTTGGTGGTTTTGCAGCTAAATACAGCTCCTAAAATTTCCTCTTTTATCTGCACATCGATAATGTCTTTCCAAACAAAATCAACAAACTTCATGGAAAGGCCCAGGTTGGCCGGGGTAAAAAATAATAGTCTTTTATTGGTTAGCGCAATACAATCGGGCAACAGGTTTACTACCGGTTTTTTTTGCGCGGCTATATATAAAATTTCTTCGCCTGTGGTTAGCAGGTCGACCAGGCGGGCGTAAACCTTTTCGATGGCTTTAGGATCTTGCTGGTCTTTTAAAAAATTCTCGATCATGTTTTTGATGCTTGATGTTTGCGCCAAAAATAACAATAATCCCGATAAAGTATGTTGTTATTTAACCAATTAACAGGTTGCAGCCCCTGATATCCGAATTATCAAAGCGGCCCAGCACTTCGAATGAGCCATCGGGTTGTACACGGCCCAGATCCTGTGTGGCTATGAAGGAGCAGGAGTTAATATTGGCCAGATCAATAATATTGATGCCGCCAGTTTGTCCGTTGGTTAGAGCAGTTATCGGGTCGTTGGTATCGCGGGTGATGATCTTCATCCAGGGCGGGCACTCAAATATGCCATTGCCCTTGGAGTAGGCCTGGGATAGTAATTCGGTCATACCGTATTCGGAGTGGATCATATCTACACCAAAGCCCGCGCAGAGCGTATCATGTAATTCTTCGCGGATCATTTCTTTACGACGGCCCTTCATGCCACCGGTTTCCATTACAATGAGTTCAGGAAAGTTGAATTGGTATTGCTCTATAAAATCGAGCAGGGCAAAGGTTACGCCTATTAACAGGGTTGGCTTTTTAGTGAGCTGCTGTTTGATGAGTTGGCGGTAAAGCTCCTCGTGGTTGTATAAAAAGAAACCGCTATCTGCATCGTTAGATTGTTTGATCAGGTCGTCGGCCATATAAATGAGCGATGAGCCTTCGCGCTCCAGGTAAGATGGGAGCAGGGCAAGAACGGTATAGTTGGTTATATCTCCATAAAATAGTTGGAATGCTTTGCGGAAGCTTTCGGTATACCAGCTTACATCGCTTACAAAATGCCGGCTGGTGACGATGCCGGTAGTGCCGCTGCTGGTAAAGGTAACCTGCTCCGGTGACGCCGAACTTACAACACGGTGACTTTTAAAAAACTCGATGGGCAAAAAAGGTATCTGGCTAATGTTTGTTACAACATCAATTTCTGTTTTCAGGCCATGTAAAAAATCGCGGTAAACAACACAATGTTTTGCCTGGTGGCGAAATACCTGTAAGGCTACGGTGTTGAATTGCTCTTCGCTGCTGATGGAAAATACGTCCTGTTTACCGGGTAAGTTCATTGGGGGCAAAAGTAAACAGATAAACGCTAATGTTGGTGAGCTATTTGTTAAATGCCTTTTTGATATAGTATCCCGATAAGGCCGACATGCCTGCTACAATACCGCCGATCAGGGCTGTTACCAGCAATAGTAATATCCAGTGTGGTAAATGGAACAAGGCAGCTACACGCTTTGCCAGGATGTGGTTATTGGGTATGCTTTGAAACAATGCTACAATAACCCACACGAAAAACACAGCCAGGAAACCCGACCACAAGGCATGCCTCCAGCTTTTGGCGCCTATAAACGCTGCCAAAAAAGATATAATAGCTATTGACCACCAAGGCAAAATAAAACTTGCTACAAGGCTTACCAGGAATATAATTAAAAACAGCATGTTTATTTTTTAGTTAAGGTGATGGTTGATTTAATATGTTGTTCGCCGTCGGCCGGGGTGTTTAAAAACAGGAGTTCTTTTAGTTGCCCGTTTTTCCAGGTGTCGAAAAAGTTATCGTAAAAAAAGCTGCCGGGGTTACCCGACTCGCCGCCGGGGAATATACCGTAACCTTTTACCGTTGGTCCCAATTGTACTACCATGCGCCATGATGGGCCGTGGGTGTCGCTCAGGGCATTGATAACGCCCGATGTTCCGCCCGAAGTAAAGAAGCCGGAGCCAAAGCCATCAACTTTGCCTAAATGGTCAATATGCGAACCTTTTACGGTAGACCATTCCCATTTCTTGCTTAGCGGCCCATATTGTTTGGTCAGGCTGTCTATCGTAGCATTAAAGGTTTTACTCACCAGGTTTTGGCGTGTGGCAAAGCCATTGGTGGTGTCTTTATACCAGCGCGATGCTTTTTGTGTGGTGAGCAATTGCACGGTGCGGTACCTGCTCGGCCATTTAAGCTGGATGCTTAGATTTTTGTTTACCATGAAATCATCTTCCCAAATGGCGTAGTATAGGTTGGTCCACCACTCGTTAAAAAAAGTAGCGCCCGTCGCGTTGGCATCGAAGCTTTTGTTCCATTTGCTGATGAGCGTGTAGAACTGCTTTTGTTTACCGTTCATTTTTGATGGGTCGAGATCGCCTATTAAGGTTGGTAAAATATCCTGTGCGAAGATGCTATAGTTATCATTTTGCAATACACGCAAGCTATCAACCGTGGCATTATGCATCCCGCGAAGACGGTCGTTAATGCGTTTGGCGCGGGTGTAACTATCAAAGCGCCAGTTAATATAATACGGATAAGTGGTATCGGTTGATGATTGGTTGGCCGAACTTAAAAAGCCCTGCTCCGGGTTTTTAGCGGTCGGGTTTTGCTCGGGTGGTATCCAGCCTTGCCAGTTATTGGCCGGGTCGCTGCCATCTAAAATAAATTTGCCCTGATCTTTAAATTTTAACGGGAACTTGCCTGCCGGGGTAATGGCGATATCCTTATCCACACCGGCGAAAATAAAGTTTTGCGCGGGCGCCGTCCAGTAGGTGAGGGCTTTGCGGTAATCATCATAGTTTTTGCCCCGGTTTAATAGGTACAGGGTTTTAAACTCGTTGGATGGGTCGTGTGCTATCCAGCGTAAGGCATGGCCCACAGGCACCATACGGGCCTTAGCCATTTTAGGTTTTAACGCGCCGCCGGGGTAAATAACCGGGCCGGCATGGGTGTAAAGTACCGTGTCTACCACATCGGGCTGGTTGCGTATTTTTATAATTTCGATACGTTTTTTTACAGGCACCCATTTATTATTATACCAGTATTCGTTTTTGGTGAGATCTTTAAAGCGCACCTGGTACCAGTCCAATATATCGGCATCAACATTGGTTTCGCCCCAGCTTATTTTTTGGTTGTAACCGATAACGATGGTTGGTGCGCCGGGTATGGTTACACCGTAAACGTTAACGCCGGGGGCGTTCAACTGCATCTGGTACCAGATGGAGGGGTAACTCAATTCGAGATGCGGATCGTTAGCTAAAATAGGGTAGCCGTTTGCCGATCTGCTGCCAGCTATTACCCAGTTGTTGCTGCCAATGCCATCGGGGCCGCGTTTGGGTTTGATGGTGTCTGTGGTCTGATCGATAAAGGTTTTGGATGGCGTGGGTATTTTTAGCGGTTTAAAGTTCCATTTTGTGCCTGCGGGAATGATCGGGTCTTCTTTAAAAGGATAGTCGGGGAAAAGGTCGTTTGTGACCTTGGGGCCAAAGTATTTCAGCGTATTGGTCATCGCGAAATCGTCGGAATTACTGGCCAGGCTTTCCGACATCAGTTTTAATATCAGCGCGCAGTTAATGGGTTTAAAATCTTCAGGCGCGTAATTCAGCAACTTAAACTCAATAGGGTAATATTTTGATGGCAGGCTATGGATGTAGGCATTCACCCCATCGCAATAAGCTTCTATCATTGCTTTTGATTGCGGGTCCTTCATGCTGCCGGCCAGGGTTTGCTCCGCACCGTATTCCAGGCCCATGCGGCGGTGGTAGCGGTCAAGGTCGAGCGCTTTGGCCCCAACTATTTCTGAAAGCCTGCCCGCGGCAGAGCGGGTTTGTATATCCATTTGCCAAAGGCGGTCCTTAGCGGTAACGTAGCCCTGGGCAAAATACAGGTCGTGATCATTTTGTGCGAAGATGTGCGGTACCATACCTTCATCGTAGCGGATGGTGATATCGCCTTCAAGGCCGGTGATTTTTTCGGTGAGTTTTTGGTTGATATTTTTGCTTTCGGCATTTTGCCAGAAACCTGTGGCCGGGTTTAAAAATTTACCGAGAGGCGGCACATCACCAAATTTTGTTTGCAGAACCCATATTAAAGCTATGGTGAATAGTGTAAATAACAGGGCTTTAAAAAGTTTCATGCGATAGATTTTTGGAGAAACTAAGTTAGGAAAAAGTATTTCTAAAAATTTTTGGTTTTTTGTAATGCTTAGGTTACATATCGTGTTAAGCTAAAGCATTATTATTTGTTATGCACCCTAAGCTAAATATTTTACTTTAGCAGTTAAATACACACATTAAATGACCCCGATTAAAGCCTGCCTTTTCGACCTCGACGGCGTAATAGTAGATACCGCCGTATACCATTATAAAGCCTGGAAACGCCTGGCCAACAGCCTTGGTTTTGATTTTACTGAGCACCAGAACGAGCAGCTGAAGGGCGTGAGCCGGGTGCGTTCGCTGGAGTTGGTACTGGGTTGGGGCGGCGTTACCAAAACCGCCGAAGAGCAGCATGAACTGGCTACGCTAAAAAATACCTGGTATGTGGAGATGATCAGCAAGATGACGCCCGACGAGATACTGCCCGGCGCCAAACAGTTTTTAGAAGATTGCCGCGCGGCCGGGTTGAAAATAGCCCTCGGCTCGGCGAGTAAAAACTCGGGGATGATACTGGACAAAACCGGTTTAGCTGATCATTTTGACGCGGTGATAGATGGCAATAAAGTAAGCAAAGCCAAACCCGACCCCGAAGTATTTTTAAAAGGTGCCGAAGCATTAGGCGTACAACCCAACGAATGCGTGGTGTTTGAAGATGCCGTTGCCGGTATCGAGGCCGCTATTGCAGGGGGCATGAAAGCGGTGGGCATAGGCTTGCCGGAGTTGTTGGGTGATGCTGACCTGGTGGTGAGTGGTTTGGATAAGATGACGGTGGAGGCACTAGGGGAGTTGTAGCGGTGATCATATCGGCCACAGACTAATAATAGAATAAAAAATGGTAAAACAAACTATTGCATTCATCGTAATATTAATGTCGACTACTTTTTTGGAGAGTTGTACCGTTAATGATTACAAAGTGCCAGATTTCACAAAAGATGAACTGAAATGGTTTAAACCCTATTATAAAACGGATACAGTTATTTTTGTATCTGAAAAAAAAGATCTTGACACGATAATTTTTTATAAATCAGTGGCCACTACCGATAAAATTAGAAACTCTGGACACGGCTCTTACAATACTAATTTTCTTACAGTTCCGTATAAATTAACAAACGGAAGCTACCACCAATCTGTCGTAATGAGCGATGGGAAATCAATATATGATCATAATATTTTTAATATTTCCAAATCCTCTCCGGGGGGATATAATCAGTTTGAGATAGAATTTATTGGAACTATATTCAATGGAGAAGAACTTAGTCATATTGAGAAGAAAACAGAAAACATCTATTACTTTGATAGTAAAAAAGCAACTTATGATGGTATGGGTGTAAAAAATGGTATAAAGGATTTTACATTTGATACAAATGTTGGAATTTTAAAATTCACTGATAATAGAGATATCAAATGGACGAGAAAAAAAATCTGATATTCCGCATTAACAATTTTTTAAAAAAATGCCCCCTATAAGCCATAAACACATCATTTATCATGCTGTTACATTTACCAAATGTGTGATCTTAGATAATGAGGTACATCAATAAAATATTAACTTTCGCATCAGTAATTGCCATGCCACTTTTAAGCAGGGGGCAATTGCTGAAAAATACCCAAACAAACATGGAGCAACCCACCAACCATAAACTGATCATTTACCAAATGTTCCCGCGCTTGTTTGGGAATACCAATACCACCAATAAATTTTATGGTTCGATAGAAGAGAACGGCGTTGGTAAGCTCAACGACATCAGCGATAAAGCGCTGAAAGAAATAAAAGCGATGGGCTTTAGCCACATCTGGTATACCGGCGTAATTGAGCATGCCACCATGACGGACTACTCCGCTTTTGGTATCAAACCGGATGACCCGGATGTGGTAAAAGGTCGCGCAGGTTCGCCTTATGCCATTAAAGATTATTATGATATTGACCCCGACCTGGCTGTTGACGTAAAAAAACGCGTGAAAGAGTTTGAGGCCCTGGTAAAGCGTACCCATGCCAATAACCTGAAGGTGATCATTGATTTTGTGCCCAACCACATCGCCCGTACCTATAATTCGGATGCCAAACCTAAAGGGGTAAGGGATTTTGGCGCGGATGATGACCGGATGAAAGCTTTTAGTCCGAAAAACGACTTGTATTATACACCGGGGCGCATGTTTTTAGTGCCGGGCGGATATAATCCGGGTGGAGATGAGTTTATAAGTCCGCTGAAGAATGGTAAGTACGACGAGAACCCCGCCCGCGCCACAGGTAATGATGTATTTAGTCCCACGCCGTCCATAAACGATTGGTTCGAAACCATGAAACTGAATTATGGTGTAGATTATGAAAACAACCGCCAGAGCCATTTTGACCCGATACCGCCCGTATGGCAAAAAATGTACGCCATTTTGCATTACTGGACGGCAAAAGGTGTTGACGGTTTCCGTTGCGATATGGTGGAGATGGTACCGGTGGAGTTTTGGAGCTGGGTTATCCCAAAGCTAAAAGCAGAGCACCCCGGCCTGGTATTCATTGGCGAAGCTTACGATGCCGCCAAATACCGAACGTATATTTTTACCGGGCATTTTGATTATTTGTATGATAAGGTAGGGTTATATGATGGTATTAAGCGCCTCATTCGCAATGAAGACCATGCTACCATTTGGGATATTAACCGCGTGGTATTCCACGAAAGCGCCGGTTTCCAGGAGCATATGCTGCGCTTTTTAGAGAACCACGACGAGGTGCGTATTGCCGCTCATGATTTTGCCGGCGACCCATGGCTGGCCATGCCGGGTATGATCGTTACTGCAACCTTATCCACCGGGCCGGTAATGGTGTACTCGGGGCAGGAGGTGGGTGAGCCCGCCATCGGCACCGAAGGTTTTAGTGGCAATGATGGCCGCAGCAGTATTTTTGATTACTGGGCTATGCCCGAGCATCAGAAATGGGTAAATGGCGGTAGGTTTGACGGCGGGGGCCTGTCGGATTCGCAAAAGCAATTACGCGGATTTTACAGCAAATTGCTCAACATCACGGCCAATAATGAAGCCATAATACAAGGTAAATTTTACGAACTAATGCTGGCTAACCTGCACAATGGCAGGGGCTTTGACGAGCGAACCTATGCTTATGTACGCTACACTGGCAAACAACGTGTGCTTGTACTGGTTAACTTTAGCAGGAACGAGCGCGAAATGACGGTGAAACTACCGCGCGAACTGGTGAATGAATTTAAATTAGGCGGCGCGGTAGCATTTAATGATCTGTTGAGCGATAAAGTGTATCATGCCATTAACATTGAGGATGGTTTATATATAAAATTGCCTGCAAATGCCGGAGTTTTATTGGAATTTTGAAATGATTCGACCTGAATTTTAAATTATTTCAAAATTATTAACTGATTTATTGAAAATATTAGCTAATTTCAATTTTAAAGCAGAAATGGTAATAATTTTCGTTTGTTTTGAGAACTTAATTAATTTAGACAGAGTATAAGAGGTTTATGAAAGAAATAGAAGATCCGGAAATCCCGAAAGGAAAAGAAAGTGAAGCGGCAACGGAGATAGTTGGAACGGAGATAGTGGAGTCGGATGTGATACAACACTTAAATAACCCTGTTGTAGGATTAAAGCCAATTGTAAAAAAGTACCTTACCACCGTACAAAAGGTAACACAGGATAATAACAGATTCTACTTTTCGGATCATGACGCCAAGGTTGAGGTGGTAGTGATAAGCGATGATATTATACGTGTGCGTTTAGCGCCTCATGGTGTTTTTTTGGAAGAGTTTAGTTACGCCGTCAATAACCTTGACCATCGTGTTTCGGTGTTTTCGCTGCATGAAAATGAGGATGAATACCGGGTATCAACCAATACGGTAAACTGCCACGTCAGTAAAAAGGATTTTCATATTTCATTTTCTGACAGCGAGAACCGTATTACCAATGCCGATGCCAAACCCATGCACTGGGAAGAGAATGTGCAGTTTGGCGGCTACTACGTATTTTGTACCAAAACCTGTAAAGAGAACGAAAGCTTTTTTGGCCTGGGCGATAAAGCCACCGAGCTTAACCTGAAAGGCAAGCGCCTGCAAAACTGGAATACCGATGCTTATTCTTTCGCTAAAGATCAGGACCCGCTGTACCGTAGCATTCCGTTCTATATCAGTTTAACCGAAGGCATAGCCCACGGTATTTTCTTCGATAATACGTTTAAATCGCACTTTGATTTTGGTGCCGAAGATCGCACAAAAACCAGTTTCTGGGCAGATGGCGGCGAGCTGCAATACTATTATATACATGGCCCGCACATGATGGACGTGGTAAAACGTTACCACAGCCTTACCGGCACACACCCTATGCCGCCGCTTTGGGCGCTGGGTTACCAGCAGTGCAGGTGGAGTTACTATCCTGAATCGAAAGTGAAGGAAGTAACGGATGGTTTCCGCAAGAACAAGATACCATGCGATGCCATTTACCTGGACATTGATTATATGGACGGCTACCGTTGCTTTACCTGGAACCGCAAGTATTTCCCTGATCCTAAAAAGATGATCCGCGATTTAAACGATAAAGGTTTTAAAACGGTGGTGATCATTGATCCGGGGATTCGTGTAGATGATAATTACGGGGTATTTAAAGAAGGAAAAGCCAATAAATATTTTTGCCGCCGCAGCGACGATTACTTTATGGAAGGCCACGTATGGCCGGGCCGCTGCCAGTTCCCTGATTTTACCAACCCAGAAGTGCGCGAGTGGTGGGGCGGTTTGTTTGATGAGTTGGTACAGCTTGGCGTTGCCGGCGTTTGGAACGATATGAACGAGCCCGCCGTCTTTGGCGCGGGTACTTTCCCCGATGATGTTCGCCACCAGTACGACGGGCACCGCGGCTCGCACCGCAAGGCACACAATGTTTACGGTATGCAAATGGTGCGCGCAACCTACGAGGGTCTGCGCAAGCTGATGAAAAATAAGCGTCCGTTTACCATTACCCGTGCCGGTTACTCGGGCCTGCAGCGTTATGCCTGCGTTTGGACGGGTGATAACGTAGCATCATGGGAACATTTGAAGTTAGGTAATATACAATGTCAGCGTTTATCTATATCGGGTGTATCGTTTTGCGGCACAGATATAGGCGGTTTTAGCGGTGAGCCGGATGGTGAGCTGTTTACCCGCTGGATACAGCTGGGTGTATTTTCGCCCTTTATGCGCGCGCACTCGGCAGGCGATACCCGCGAGCGTGAGCCATGGTGCTTTGGTGAACCCTATACCAGCATAAACCGCAAGTTTATCGAACTGCGTTACCGCCTGATGCCATATTTCTATTCGGCTTTCTGGGAGCATCACCGTTATGGTTTCCCGATACTGAGGCCGCTGGTAATGCATGAGCAGGAGGTAGAGATCAACCATTTCCGCCAGGATGAGTTTACTTTCGGCGATAAGATACTGGTTTGCCCGGTAATGGAACCAGGGCAGAAAAAACGTACCGTATACCTGCCCAAGGGCGATTGGTTTCATTACTGGACGCATGAAAAACTGGTAGGCGGTGCTGAGATCGTGGTGGATACTCCATTGGATTCGATGCCGATATTTGTAAAAGCGGGATCGGTAATACCCGAATCGCCGGTGATGCAATATGTAGGCGAACAGCAAATAGAAGAACTATTGTTCCAGGTATATTACTCTAATTACGAGGTGAACTCGTTCTTCTTTGAAGATTACGGCGAAACCTTTGCCTACGAGCAGGATATATATATGGAGAAAAAGTTTGTAGTGAACGGCGATGAACAAAGCATGACCATTACCCAATCGGTAGAAGGTTTATACACCCCGCGCTATGAAAGCTACGAAATGAAGGTCATCGGCCTGCCATTCAAACCATCAAAAGTATTGGTAGATAATAAACACATCATCAAAACTACGATTGACGAACTGGAGCGCTACCGCTTTAAAGCGAATAAGAACTTCAGGATGATACAGATATTTAAATAGGTATTTGATTACATCGATTTGAGTGTGATTTCACCGATCAATCACTTCGCCCGGTTGCTAAAAAGCATACCGGGCTTTTTTGTGGTTTTAACCCTATAGGCTACCGTGATAATACTGATGTAAATACGGTGTTTTCACTGATTTGAAAGCCGAAAATTGAGCCTAACTTTAACCCGAGTTAATAAAGCATTAGTTTAATTTTAGTAAGTAAGTTAAGCCCGGTTTATGTAGTAGTTTACCGGGCTTTTTTTGTGAAATATTATTATAGTTATTATGAATAATATTTGCATATTGTAACAGTTTTCCCCACCAATATTTTTTAACAACTTTAACTTATTGCAAATGAGACAAAATCTTATTAAAAGCAAGCGTGTGCTTTTTCTTCTGATGTTACTATTGGTTGTAGGGAATAACTCCTGCAAAAAGAACCAGGTAGCAGAGGCGACAATCTTAACTGTTGACCAATTACCCGACAACAAAAAAGTCCATCCTGCCGAAATTACCAATTGGATAGCGAGTTTACCTGTAAAACTAACATCACTGGATTACAACAAAGCACAGCAAGCTGTGATTAACGGGCAACATTTAGTGAAAATTCCAATCAATAGTGTTGGCAACAATAGTGCATTATTTATTACCAAGGTAAATGATTCACTAAAGGTATATGGTTATAAATGGATTGACGAAACTAAAGCAGGTAAAAAGTTTACAGGAAAGATAACTTCGTTTAGCTTTCAAGACTACAAAGACAGGATGTTGTTTTATAATAATGGCGTTATAAACAAAATTAACTATTCAAAAGCGAATAACTTACTTACAAATAAAGCATCTGTATTATCAAATAACGCTAAAAGTGCAAATATCTTTTCGAGGATATGGGATTCTATTACCGAAGCGGTTGAGGAAGCCTGGTGCTGGTTAACCGGAGGGAGCTTTGGTTTAAGTGACGATAATGTGTATCAAAGTTGTAACGATCAATGGTCTTACGGCGGCGGTGACGGCGGTGGAGATAGTGGTGGAAATTATGGTGGAACAAGCGATAATGGTACGGGTGGGAATTACGGCGGTGGCGGAAGCACTGGTGGTGACCCTGGTTATGGGAGTACCGGCGACCCGGGATACGGCGGTGGAAACTATGTTTATGGTGGCGGAAGTTCATGGACACCAACTACAGGTGGCCCATCACCTGATCAATTTAGCATGTATGATTTTGGGCCGAGTACAGCTCCTATTAATTATGACCCTAATTTCCCATTCCAAAATATTGATATACCTATTGATGCCCCTGATGATCCAATAATTGATAATGGTATATCAGTAACGGATGTTTCAACCATTTCAACAGGCCCTCCTATACAGATAGCTCATACAACAAACAGGAAAAATACAGAAGATATGACTTTTGGCACCAATGGTGACAAACAGGGGATTAATTTAACTGACGATAATCAAAACGATGCATATCTATTTCAAACTATGACATCACTATTTCATGCTACAACAATCTTTGATAGTGGATTACAAGGTGTCGGTGATAGAATGATAAATCGATTTAATAATAATACTGGTGGGCAGTTTGAAGACCCTGTTCTAAATCAGAAGATTTCTCAAAGTTCTGAGCTCGCAAACTTTCTCAAATCATTCGGATCAACTTTAAACACTTTGCTAAAAAACAACGGTGGTAATATAAATGCTATAGGGACTATTACGCTTACAAACCACCCTCAATTTAATGGCTTTTACAATAAATTTCATGGTTTGCAGATATTAATAAATGATACTGAGTATACCGAGATTCAGTTCGATAATTTTACAATTGCAGGTAATTATTGGAGTGGTGATGTAACTGTTACAATACATGATCATTTCGGATTAGATAAGCATGATGCAACAACATATCAAGACTATCATTTGGGATTTGCTGATTGGTGGTTATTACAACATACAAGAGGTTATATACCATTCGAAACAATTGTTCACGTTCGGAAGAATGTTCGAGGTCAGATAAATTAATTTAATAATTTTATAGTTATGTTTAAATTCAATCCGAAATATCCGATTAATGTTTTACTTTCATTTTTTTTATTGACAAGTTGTACAGGGAAAGCTCAAAAGTTGATATTCACTTCTGTTCCTGAACTGACTGTAATTGATACTGCAGTTAAATCAAAAACAAAATTCATAAATAAACAAGAATGTTATATAGTTGAGAACTTTATAGGTGATAGCACATCTATCAAAAGTATAGATAGTTTTGTTGATAAGAATAAAGATCCATTATTCAATAAATATTTAAATTATCACATTACCATTTACAAAAAGTCAGATCAAACTAATGCAGAGAGTATAAAAAAAAACAAAAGAATTATTGATAGGTATTCGCAAGAGCATGATATGATATATGATTATTTTTGGTTTCAGGGTAAGTTTGCATGTCGATTTAAGTATAAGAACGGAGAAATAATTGAGCCTCAAGGCAATATTATAGTAAGTGATCCGAAGTAAATTTAAAATTTCTAACTAAAATGCTAAGAACGATGCCGGGAAGGATCTGGCATCTTTTTTAACGCAATTTTTAGATATTGTATAGGTTAAAGAACAATATCTACAGGTTTCTTAATCAAATGACAGATTCTCTCGATTCATATTATATCAGTTATGAAGAGTTTAGTTTGAAAAAGCGCGCTATTTTATCTAATTCAAAGAAGGTGGGAAGCTTATATATTTACAACGATATAAATACATTTTACCCACCATTAACGGATGAGTCAGAATTACCTGTAAATGGTATATTTTTGAATGATATAGGTGATTTTAAAAAGTTTGTTAATTTGAAACAATTTTATCTTGAGGGACTCTTTTTAAAAGAGTTACCTGATTTTTTTATTTCTTTCAAAAAACTAGAACGAATGCAAATTTGTTTTAGCAGAAGTACCGATGTTAAAAAGGCTTTGTCAATACTATTAAAAATGCCTTCATTAAATTACCTTGATATTAATAGTTCCAGGTTGTCGGAAGATAAACGCGATTATTTAATTAAGGAACTGACGAGCAATGGAATAAAAGTATTCGACTATTTCACTTTGCATGAGCCTAAAAATAGGCTAAGGACACATTAACTTTATGACAAGCTTTAAACCTATCAAAGTGCTTCATATTTTTATGTGTAGCACTTTGATTTTTATACATACAGCTTGGGCACAGGATAGCCTAAAACGCTCTACCCAAACACAACTTACCTGGCTCATTAAATTAGCGCACCTAAGCACTTTACAAGAGGCTAACGATTCGTTGGAAATAAGAGGCTACAGACTTAGCCATGAAAATGAGAATGGCACTGATGTTACAATAATTTACAGGCACAACATCAGTCGCAAGCTAATCTTAATCAGCTCTGATGATGGCGAACGGATCACCAGTTGTACTTATAGCGTAGATACCAAAACAATATTTGACCAAGCCATTACGCTGGTTAAAGCGAAAGGCTTTCATTCATTCAAAGGTTTTAACTCAAGCGATGGTGAATTAGCTTTTGCTAAAGAGAATAGCCTTGTTGTTTTTAGCTCCAAAGCATCTAAAAACGGAATGACATACCTGATTGTAACCAGTAAACTCAATTTAGAGCTGCCATAGTGTGAATGGTAACATAGCCATCCCATTTGCAAAATCGGCAAATTTTCACGATATTGTATATGTTGCTTAACATCCTCATTACATGGAAAAGAAGCGCGAGTTCATTGAAATAAATCTTACTTTATCTCCCCGAGATTCAATTATTGAATGATTGATTAGGTTAATGATTGAATAGAACGGATTTGAAAAAACACCTGTTTTTACCTGCTTTTTGTTTCGCAAGGTGCTGAGAGCATAGCGCAAAGCGGAACTCGAAATATTCTTTGAAATACCTGTTTTTACCTGTTTTTTGAAAATAAGGATCAAAAACAAAATTCGAAATGGAACATCCGAAATTCGAAAAATACCTGTTTTTACCTGCTTTTATTTTCAATGATTGAATAGGAAGGAAAAATAAATTCGAAATCGAACATTCGAAAGTAAGAATACCTGTTTTTACCTGCTTTTTTTCAGCCCAGAATGATTACAACGGTGACTATGAAAATGTTATTGAAACAACATAACAGACAGGTTGTTCAACCAGTAAATATAATCTGTTATGAAAACTGATCCCAAAGACAAAAAGAAGAACACCGAAAAAGACACGGATGAAAAGGAGGTGGCCAAACAACCCGAGCAGCCTGAATATGACGATACCGTTGATTATAAGGATGATGATAAAACGGATATTGATAAGGATGAGTACTTTGAGAAGTAGTGAAATCTTAATAAGTAAAAAAATTAATGCATGGTTAACTATAACTATTTGAAATATCCCCTCGTATAAGCACTCACCCGGTTAAATTACGCTAATGATACAGCCGGGCAGTAAATACGAAAAGGATATGAAAAAGGGATTTTTACTACTGGTTTGTTGTTTTAGTGTGGTCCTGTTCGCAAAAGCTCAGGACAATGTTTATTCGCAGTTTTTTAACGCGCCTATTTATCTTAACCCCGCGCTTAACGGCCAGTTCGATGGCGATTTCAGGATAAATGCATCTTATCGCAGCCAATGGAGTAATGTGGGTAACCTTACTTATATGAATGCTTCGGTTGATTATAATATCCCGCGCTTTGGCGGCGGTATAGGGCTGATGTTTAACCGCAGTAATGAGGGTACGGCCGCATTTGTAAAAAACTCAATAGCGAGTGTTTACTCGTATAGTGTGGGCTCTGAAGATTATACACTATCATTTGGTTTACAGGCAGGCATTACTAACCGCCAGGTTGATTACAGCAAACTGATATTTGGCGACCAGATAGACCCTCGCCTGGGTTATATACCCGGATCGAGCAGCAATGCCGAAACACCCGGTTATAACAGTAAGTATTATTTTGATTCGGGCCTGGGGATTAACCTTGTTGCCGGTAATATAATGATAGGTATGGCTGTACAGCATTTAAACCGGCCCGATCAATCATTCACCGGTACGCCATCGCAGGTTCCTATGCGTTTTACGGCGCATGCCAGTTACCGCATCAACCTTAATCCGTATGATAATGTTGATGAGATAGACAAGTCATTCATTATACCATCAGTAGTAATTTATAAACAGGATTATGCCAATATGATAAACGGCGGCTTTGAGTATAAGAGAAAAAACATTAGCGCGGGCATCTGGTACCGTACCGATAACCAGGGCGGCAGTAACGCTGTGGTGGTTTCGCTGGTATTCGACCTGATATTTAATCGTGATACCGGCGAAAAAATGAGGTTCGGCTTAAGTCATGATGCATCAACATCAAAAATTGGGTACTCAAGCACCAGTGGCAGTACCGAAGGCAGCCTGAGTTATCAAACCCCAATGACGCGTGAGCAGGACTACCGTTATACCGGTGGCCCGCGTTGCTACCATTTTTATTGATAACGACTGTTTAGTTGCGCTGTTTTGTTAGCGGTATTTGTACTTTTATAGTATGACGAATATAAAGCAGTTGCCATCAGCCGTTGCGGATGCACAAATAATGCGCGAGCATTACCAAACTACTATCCGCTCGGCAAACCATACCATTTATGCCGATGAACCGGCGGAACTGTTAGGATCAGACATGGGGATGAGCCCTTCGGGTTTGTTATTGGCAAGTTTGGGCAGTTGTACCGCCATTACCTTGCGGATGTACATCGACCGTAAAATGTGGATAGTTGAAGAAATAGCCGTACACCTGGAATTATTTAAAACGGCCGAAGGTACGCTGATCACCAGGGAAATAAACTTTAGGGGCGAGATAACCGAAGAGCAACACCAAAGGCTGATACAAATTGCCAACTCGTGCCCTATACATAAAGTATTAACAGGGCATATAGAAGTGGTTACCAGTTAAAAGTGATTATTTGACCGTTAAGCCATTAGTCCCTTAACAAATATCTTAACCAATAATAGTCGTTTTTGGTGTATTTCGTCTAACTGGTCCTTTTTAGGGAAGTGCATCTTTTTTTGCGAGAAGGTACTCACCCTAACACCATGCAAGGCATCAAGCAGTAAGTCGACAATGGCTTTAGGCTCTGCAATGGGTTTGATAACGCCTTTTTTAACTTCGGCATTTATGCAGTTAGCCAGTTGCTCTATTTCAGCTTCGTGAATTTGGCCTATAATTTCCCAGATGGCATCGGGCAGGTTTTGTTCGTTCAGGCGAAAGAAATCGAAAAAGTTATAGTTCTTTAATATAAACTCGTTCTTATTGGTAAGTTGTACGGTAAAAGCTTCTTCAAGGCTCGAAAACTCCGAACAGGATTTGATCAGTTTAAGATAATCATCGGCCAGTTTCTGCATTACTGCGATATATAGCTGGCTTTTATCAGGAAAGTAATAGTAAAGGAGTGCTTTTGACATCGAAACATCGCTTGCTATCTCATTCATGGTAGTTTTAGAATAGCCATAATGTAAAAAGCGGTTATAGGCCGATTCTAAGATCTTTTCCTTCTTGATATCCTGCGGGTCAATAGCAATATTCATTTGTTTGGGGTGTGTTAATAGTTATAACGGGGTTGTGCCTATAAAGTTATAAATAAACTATCGATTTTACTTTTTGAACACATTAATCAGAAGTTTAAGCTTTAAATATAGCAAAAACACAGATAAGTGTACAAATAACGTTTTAAAATATTGCATTGATTGCCAATTAAATACGGGTTGAATAAATGATAGTTGGCATTTATTTCAAAAACATAAGTAGTTTCACACAAAATTAAATTTCAAAGTGTTAGTTTTACACTTAGTAATAAAACAATTTAAAGCGCATTAAATCAAATTGATATGATAATCATTGCCGATGGTGGTTCAACCAAAACAAACTGGTGTTTAGTTACCGATGACGGAAAGAAAGTACTATTTAATACAGAAGGGTATAACCCATATTTTTCGAGTACGGAATATATCATCCTATCCTTAAAAGATCAATTGCCAACCGATCTTGATATAGCAAACATCACAGAAGTAAACTACTATGGTGCAGGCTGCTCGGTGGCCGACAGGCAAAAGATAGTTGAAGATGCCATGCAAGTGGTATTTTTTAATGCGAAGGTTAATATAGGGCATGATCTGCTGGCTGCGGCACGTGCTGTTTTGGGTGTTAGCGAAGGCTTTGCCGCCATTTTAGGAACTGGCACCAATACCTGTATTTATAACGGTAAAGAAATTGTACAGAACATTGATTCGCTGGCTTATATTTTAGGTGATGAGGGTAGTGGCTGTTATATAGGCAAAAAACTATTGGGCGATTATGTGCGCGGCTATATGCCCGAAGCTGTACGCGAAACTTTTTGGGAAACATTTAAACTTACACCCGATGATGTGATAGAGAATGTTTATACCAAACCATTGGCAAATCGCTTTTGCGCAAGCTTTAGTAAGTTTGTGTATGATAATACAGTGAATATTGAGTACAGCCATAACCTGGTTAAAACTTCTTTCGACGATTTTTTCCGTAACCTGGTAACGCATTATCCGGATTATCAGAAATATACTTTTAACTGTATTGGTTCTGTTGGTTATAATTTCAGGAATATACTGGAAGAAGTGGTGTTAGAGAATGGGATGGTTATGGGTAACATCATCCGCTCACCTATAGATAACCTGGTAAAATACCATTTGGAGCTGGCTCCGGGTAAATAATAAAAAAAGCGATGGATTTTCAAACCCATCGCTTTTTTTTAAGCCTCATCATTCATATCATTCTGAAATATCTTGTTGTATTTGCGGCGATCAAACTTATATAGTTTCGCGGCTCGGTATGATACACCTTTTTGCTTTTCGTCCAGCTCTTTCAAAAAGCCATAGCTCAGCATCTTTTTACGGAAGTTGCGCTTATCCAGCTTTTTATTCAGAATAGCCTCGTAAAGCAGCTGCAGTTGGGTTAAGGTGAATTTTTCGGGCAAAAGCTCAAAAGCAATAGGCTGGTAGCTTAACCTGCGGCGCAGTTTCTGAATACTGGTTTCAAATATCTGGCTATGGTCAAAACCCAACTTAGGCAGATCGCTAATGGAATGCCAGAACGCTTTTTTGGCATATTGGGTTATCGGCTTCACTTCTTTTTTACCAATTATCCTGATGAGGGCATAATAGGCAACGGTAATTACCCTGCCTAAAGGGTGGCGCCCTACATCGCCAAAGGTATGAAACTGCTCCATGTGCAGTTCGCGTAAGCCGGTCAGTTCATATAATATACGTTC
>Ga0070659_100000186_pt1 | contig 47629 bp, 38 predicted proteins | sample KBSC23metaG_FD_64666 | JGI IMG/M metagenome (GOLD analysis project Ga0070659, IMG submission 64666) | Corn rhizosphere microbial communities from Kellogg Biological Station, Michigan, USA - KBS C2-3 metaG | ecosystem: Host-associated > Plants > Roots > Rhizosphere > Soil ... | reverse complement strand
AAGTAGTTCAGCAGTGCGTCCCGATAGAGAGCCTCAGGAATCCCCACGAATCGCGATGATCGGATCGACCGAGCCCGCCCGCCGCGCTGGCGCCAGACTCGCCACGATCGCGACCCCAACGAGTAGCAGCGGCACCATCACGAGTGTCGCCGAGTCATTGACGTTGGTCTCGAAGAGCATCGATCGAACGAGGCGTGAACCAACTGCCCCGGCGACCAGCCCCACCACGACGCCGACGGAAACGAGACGTACGACATGGCGCATCACGAGCCGCCGAACGTCGGCCGAGGTGGCCCCGACGGCGATCCGCAACCCGAATTCGTGCATCCGTTGCGTCACGCCGTAGGCGACGATGCCATAGAGGCCGATTGCCGCCAGGAACAGCGCGATGACGCCGAACGTCGTCATCAAGCTCATGACGAACACGCGCGGACTCCGCAGCCGTTGGCTGAAGCTCTCGATGCGCGGCGTCGGTTTCTGTCCGAGGTACGTGATTCCGGGCTCGACGTCGTGGATGACGCGATCGATTTGCGCCGCGACGGCCGCCGTCTGCGGACCGCGTACGACGAATGTCATCCACGGCCACACCTCGAGCGTGTACGGCAAGAACACCTGCATCGGCGGGTCGTTCTCGGCGCCTGCCGCGCGGTGGTCGGCTACGACGCCGATCACCGGTAGCGTGATTGGTTGGCCGACATCGGCACGCGCCTGGGATTGTCGGCGAACCGTGATCCGCTGTCCGATCGCCGCGCCGGTCGGCCACAGTTTTCGCGCGAGGTTCTCCGTGACGACGAAGCCGGCCGGCGCACGAACATCTTGTTCCGTGAACCCACGGCCCGCGACGATCCGAATGCGGAAGAGATCGAAGTAGTTGGCCGACACCGGGTGATAGAGCGCTTCCGGTGCGGCGGCGCGTTGCGCAACGTCGGTCTCGACTCTCGTCGAGATCAGCGCACCGCCTGCGGCGGCCGCACCCTGGACACCGGGAATCGACGACGTCGCGTCCATGATGCGCTTGTACAGCGCCGCGGCGTCTCCGGGCGCGTCGTATCGGTGTGCCGGCGGCGCCATCGAGAACGACAGAACGTCGGGATCGTAGCCAAGCGAAACGCCAGACAGGCGCCGTAGGCTCTGGATCAGCAATCCGGCCCCAATGAGGACGGCAATCGCCAGTGCCATCTGGGCCGTCGCCAGGATATCGCGGGTCCGTCGCTCCGCGATGCCGTGAGCGCGCGGTCCTGCTCCCCCGCGTAGACGCGCGATGAGGCTGCCTCGCACGATCTGCATGACGGGCAGCAGGCCGACGAGCACGACCACCACAATCACCAGCGCGACGACGAACGTCACGACGCGTGCGTCGACGTGAAAGTCGCCGGAGAAGGGAAGTCGCTGCGAGGCGTACGGTCTGAGGGCGCGTACAAACAGTGATGCGAGCCCCACACCCCCGGCGCCGGCGGCAGCCGCGAGAACTACGACCTCGCTCAACTGATGACGAGCGAGACGCCAGGCGCCCGCGCCAAGCGCCGCGCGTACCGCAAGATCCTTGGCGCGCACGCTCGCTCGCACGAGCATCAGGTTCGCCGTGTTCGCGCAAGCCAGAACGAGGACGAGGCCAATGGCCGAGCCAATCAACAGGAGCGTCGTTGACAGACGACCGAACATCTCTTCCGGCAGGCTGCGCGTCATCACGGACGTCCACCGCGACTGATCGGTTGGGTACTCGGTGGCCAGGCGCTGCTGGATCGTGTGCATCGCGGCGGCCACTCGGTCCGGCGGGGCGCCGGAGCTCAAGCGCACGAGCGCCCGGCTGTCGACGTGCAGGCTGCGCTTGGTGAGCGCCGTCTTCGTCGCCTGAAAGACGGCGATCGGCTGCCAAACGGTCGGCGGCAGCCAGAATCCTCCGCCGGCGAAATTCGGGAAGGCGAAGCCCGCGGGCATCACGCCGATGATCTTCGTCGGCACGCTGTCGACGTCGATCGTCGCGCCAATCGCGGACGGGCTGCCGTTGAACCGCTTGACGAAGAATTCGTGTGAGACGACCGCGACACGCGGCGACCCCGGCAGCTCGTCGTCCGCAACGAACGTGCGGCCGATCTCCGGGCGCGTCCCCATCAGCGCGAAGAATCCCGGCGTGACGAACGCGTCGATGCTTCGCTCGGGCCCGTCGGGGCCCTGGATCATCACGCCGTCGCCGCGAATGAACGCGAATCCGTCGACGGTGCCGCGCAGCGATTCCGTTTGCGACTGCCAGTCGCTGTACGTCGGGAACGATGGGACTCGGAATCCGCCGGCCTCACTTTGCTCGTAGATCGTCCGCAGCCGGTTGGCGTCGCGATAGGGCAGTCCACGGACGAACACGGCATCCACCACGCTGAACACTGCCGCCGCGCTTCCGATTGCCAGCGCGAGCGTGAGCACGGACGCGATCACGAACAAGGGGGCGCGTCGAAGAGACCGGATGGCAGTGCGCAGGTCATTCCACATGGGCCGCTCTTCTGAGATAAGATTTTATCGTTAGCTGATAATATTTTATCTCCACTGCTCCGTCAAGGCCCCTCAGCCTATGCGGCGCCAGCCAAACGCACGAGCGCGTAGCTCTTCGAACCCTTGCGAACGAGGACAAACTCGCCGTGGAGCAGGTCGCTTTCAACCAACGGTTCGCGTTCGGGCCCGATCCGCCGGCCGTTGATGTAAGCGCCGCCTTGCTGGAGCATCCGGCGCATGTCGGCCTTGCTGGAGAAAAGCGCATCCGCGCCGACGAGCGTCGCTTCGAGCATATCGAATGTCGTCAGCTGATCCTTACGCTCCACCGTGAACACGGGAATCTCGAGCTCGAGGGCGACGAGTGCGTCACGCGACAGCGACTTTGGATCCGCGCCGCCAAAGAGCAGCCCCGACACTTCCGCGGCTGCGCCGAGTGCCTTGTCGCCGTGCACCCGGCGCGTCACATCCGCGGCGAGCGCGCGCTGCGCGTCGCGTCGCTCGGGCCGTTCGATGAGCGCACGCTCGTGCCCCTCGATCTCCTCGTGCGCGAGAAGTGTGAAGGACCGCAAGTATCTCGAAGCGTCGCGGTCGTCCGTGTTGACCAGGAACTGATAGAACTTGTACGGCGAGGTGAGCGTCGCATCGAGCCAGATCGTACCCGACTCCGTTTTTCCGAACTTCGTGCCGGCGGACGTCGTGACGAGCGGAGCCGTGATGGCGTGTGCCTCCACGCCAAGGGTCCGACGAATGAGCTCGATGCCGGCCGTGATGTTCCCCCACTGATCGCTTCCACCCATCTGTAGCCGGACGTCGTGCCGACGCCTGAGCTCGAGATAATCGTAGGCCTGGAGCAGCATGTACGAGAATTCGGTGTATGAGATGCCGGCCTCCATTCGCCCTTGCACCGAATCTTTCTGGAGCATGTAGTTCACGGTGAAATGCTTCCCGACGTCGCGCATGAACTCGACGGCGCGCAGTTGGGTCAGCCATTCCGCGTTATCGATCGCTCGGGCAGCGCTCGCGCCGGTAAAGTCGAGGAAGCGCTCGAGCTGGCGTTGTATCTTGGCGGCGTTCGTCGCGACGAGCTCCGGATCCGACAGCGGACGCTCGCTCGATTTGCCGCTCGGATCGCCGATCAAGCCCGTTCCGCCGCCGACGAGGGCGACGGGCCGATGGCCATGTTGCTGCAACTGAACGAGCAGCATGATGACCAGGAGGTTCCCGATATGCAGGCTCGGTGCGGTCGGGTCGAAGCCGATATAGCCGGACAGCTGGCCGCCGGCCAGCGCGTCGGCCACGCCGTCGGTCCGCTGGTAGAGCAGACCCCGCCATTCCAGCTCGTCGAGCAGCGCATGAGATCGCATGGCACAAAAATAGACAGTATCTGAATCAACCCATATGCTGATCCCATTCTCTCGACGGTTCCGAACGCGGTTTCCGTGGTTCGCCCGGACATTCCTGCTTACCGCGTCGTTTCTCTTTTCGTTCGGCGTCGGCTTCGCCTACGCGAGCTGGGCGATGGTCTGCCGCGCCGGACGGTGTCCGTCGGCAAACGCCCTGCGCGATTACGAGCCGCGCCAGACCTCCAAGATCCTTGCCGCGGACGGCCGGCTCATCGCCGAGCTCGGCTTGGAGAAGCGGACGCTCGTCAAGCTGCAGGACATTCCGCCGATCGTGCGCGAGGCGTTCCTCACCATCGAGGACAAGCGCTTCTACAACCACTCGGGCATCGACTGGGTCCGCGTGCCTAGCGCGATGCTCACCGACCTCAAGAACCGCAACTTCAGCGAAGGGTTCTCGACGCTCACCATGCAGCTCGCGCGCAACATCTTCCCCGAGCGGATCTCGCGCGAGAAGACACTCGTCCGAAAGCTCAAGGAAGCCAAGGTCGCCCGTGGCATCGAGGACGAATACTCGAAAGACAAGATCCTCGAGCTCTACCTCAACCAGATCAACCTCGGCAACGGCGCGTACGGCGTCGAGACGGCGTCGCAACGGTATTTCGGCAAGTCCGTTCGCGAGCTCAATCTGGCCGAAGCCGCGACGCTCGCCGCGATTCCGAAAGCGCCCGAGCGCTACAACCCGCGCAGCGCGCCCGATCGCAACATTCAACGGCGCAACACGATCATCGCGCTCATGCGCGACGAAGGTCTCGTCAGTCCCTCGGACGCGCGCCAAGCCCAGGCCTACGCGGTGCGTCTCGCGCCGCGCGTCGACGCCGGCGAAGCCGCTCCGTACTTCGTCGAATGGGTGCGGCAGGTGCTCGACGACAAGTTCGGCAAGCAGCTCTATGAGCAAGGATTGACCGTCCACACGACGCTCGATCTCGACATGCAGACGGCCGCGGAGCGCGCGCTCGAGCGACAGATCCGTCAGATCGAAGGAGGGAGATACGGCGCCTTCCCGCACATCAGCTATGAACGCTACATGGCGCAGGCAAACGGGAACGACGACGCTGGCCAGGCCATGTCTCCCTACCTTCAGGGCGCGTTCGTCGCGATGGACCCGCGCACCGGTGCCGTGCGCGCGCTCGTCGGCGGCCGCGACTTCGACGACAGCAAATTCAATCGCGCCGTGCAGGCGATTCGCCAGCCAGGGTCGACGTTCAAGCCGATTGTCTACGCCGACGCGATTCAGAACGGCCGCCCGCTTTCGTACGTCCTCGACGACTCGCCCCTCACCGTGGAAATCGGCGGTTCGACGCGCTGGGAGCCGAAGAATTTCGACGGCGCGTTCGAAGGAAAGATCCCGATGCGCCGCGCGCTATTCGAGTCGCGCAACGTGCCGACCATTCGCCTCGGCATCGAGCTTGGAATCCCGAGCGTGATCGACGAAGCGCGAAAGTTCGGCTTCACCACGCCGATCCCTGGCTATCCGTCCATCTTCATCGGCGCCGCCGACGTCTATCCGATCGAGCTCGTCGCCGCCTATTCGGCGTTCGCGACGCTTGGCACCCGCGCCGAGCCATTGGCCATCACCAAGGTCGAGGATCAGAAGGGCAGCGTGTTATGGGAGCCGCAGCCGACGACGCTGCCGATCCTTTCGCCCGAAGAGTCGTGGCTGATGGTCAGCATGATGAAGGACGTCGTGCAGCGCGGCACCGCGTCCGGCAGTGTCGGATCGCAAATCCGGTTTCCCGCGGGGGGAAAGACCGGCACGACGAATGACGGCACCAACGTCTGGTTCGTGGGCTACACGCAGGATCTCGTCGCCGGCGTCTGGATGGGATTCGACAAGCCGACGAAGATCAAATCGAACGCGCAGGGTGGCATCCTCGCCGCGCCGGCATGGGTCGCGTTCATGAACGAGGTCTATCGTCGTCGTCCGGCACCGCGCGATTGGCCGATGCCGGCGGACATCGTCCAGCGACAGGTCGACGTCAGCACGAACATGCTTGCCACGCCGTACTGCCCGCCGTCGGTGGTCGTCAGTGAGTACTTCATTCCGGGCACGGATCCGATCATGCCGTGCGACGTGCACACCGGCGCGTTGATGCCCGATACGTCGGGCGTCGGATCGTTGTATCCGCGCACGGACAGCCTCGGTCGGCCGATCCCGGGGCGCCCGGTAACGGGTGCTGACACCTCGCGCCGATACCGCGACTCGACGATTTTTAGCTTGCCTTCGCGTGATTCGATTCGCCGTGCGGACTCGCTGCGAACGGATTCGTTGCGCAAGAGGCTGGATTCGCTACGGCGACGCGACACGATCCGTCCACCGCGTCCCGACACGACCCGCCCGCTGCGTCCCGATTCGATTCGCCGCCCGCGTCCTGATACACTGCAACGGAGCAACCCCGAGCTTGAATAGCAACTCATGAGCTGGCAGCCTGTCGACTGTCACGCTCACACCATTTTCTCTGATGGCGCGCTCACCATCGAACAGGTGGTCGAGCGCGCCGCTTCGTTGAACGTCGTGCCCTCGGTGGCCGATCACATCTCGCACGACGTCGCGCGGGCCGTGGACTCCGTCGAGGCGGCCCAGGCCTACCTGACCGCGCTCGAGGAACACGACGTGCTGCGCGGCGGGGAGTTTTGCTGGCACGACTCGCTTTGGCGCGAGCTGCCCGAAGACCTCGTCGCGCGTTTCACGCATCGACTCGGCTCGCTCCACGCCATCCGCTTGTCGAACGGCGATCTCGTTCACGCCTTTTCCAAACGGCAGCCCGCGATCAGCGTCGACGACTACATGTGGGCGCACCTCGAGTCACTCGAGACCCTCGCCCGCGAGATGCCGGTGGACATTCTCGCCCACCCGACGCTCGTCACGTTGCCGTTCCGCCAACGCCCGATCGACGAGCTGTGGACGGAAGAGCGCGAAGAGCGGATCGTCGACGCGCTGTTCGAGGCGGGTATTGCATTCGAGATCTCCAATAGGTACGCGCCGCACGAGCGCCTCGTGAAGCGGGCGATCGATCGCGGGGTGCGCATCTCGCTCGGCTCCGACGGTCACACCGCCGAACAGGTCGCCGACCTCGCCGCGCCGCTGGCGATGGCCCGCCGGCTCGGTGCGCGCGAGCACGACATCTACGATCCGCGCCGCCACGGATCCAGGACGACCGCACGAGCGTGATCCGCTATCGCGCGCGGTGGGTCGTCCCCGTCACGTCGCCGCCCGAGGCCGATGGCATCGTCGCCGTCGACGGCGACCACATCGTGTACGTCGGGCCGGCATCGGCCGCGCCGGCGACTGCCGGCGATGACGTCGACCTCGGCGATGTGATCCTGATGCCCGGGCTGGTCAACGCGCATTGCCATCTCGAGCTCACCGCGATGCGCGGTTTCCTCGAGGACCTCGATTTCCGCCGGTGGATTCTTCGTCTCACCGCCGCTCGTCAGGCCGTTCTCGACCGCGAGGCTCTGCTCGATTCGGCGCGCTACGGCATCGAGGAAGGACTGCGCGCCGGAATCACGACCTTCGCCGACACGTCGGACTCCGCTGTCGGCCTGCAAGCGATGCGCGAAGCGGCGGTTCGCGGGATCGTCTATCAGGAGGTATTCGCCCCAGACCCGGCGCGATGCGAACAATCGATTGCCGGCCTGCGAACGAAGATCGCCGGTCTGCGCTATCTCGAGACGCCACTCGTGCGCGTCGGCGTCTCGCCGCACGCGCCGTACACGGTCTCCGACGATCTGTTCAAGGCGACGGCGAATCTCGCGCGCGAGCTCGGGCTGCCGGTCGCCGTACACGTCGCCGAGAGCGATCTCGAGTCGCAGCTCGTGGCGAAGGGAGCCGGCGGGTTCGCCGACGGCCTCCGTCGGCGCGGCATCCATGTGGCGCCGCGAGCCGAATCACCGATCGCCTTGCTCGACACCTGCGGCGTGCTGGCGACACGTCCGCTGCTCATTCATTGCATCCGCGTGAACGCGACCGACGTCGCGCGTATCGCGTCGTCGTCCTCGACGGTCGCGCACTGCCCGGTCTCCAACGCGAAGCTCGGGCACGGCGTTGCGCCGCTCATGGACCTTCTCGCGGCGGGCATCCCCGTCGGTTTGGGGTCGGACTCCATGGCGAGCAACAATCGAATGGATTTGCTCGAGGAGGCGCGCGTCGCTCTTCTCGCCCAGCGCGCCACGCTGCAGCTGTCCGACGCGCCGGAAGCGTCGGACATGATCGAGCTCGCGACGATCGCCGGCGCCCGTGCGCTTGGGATCGACGCGCAGGTCGGCTCGCTGGAGGTGGGGAAGCAGGCCGATCTCGCCGCGTTCGCGATCGAGCCGGCGGTTCCGATCCAGGATCCGGTGGCGGCGTTGGTGTTCTCGATTAGCGGCGCGCGCGCCCGATTCGTGACTGTGGCCGGCCGTGTCCTGATTCGTGACGGCAGTGTCGTATCTCCACGACAGGGTTTGGCCGAGCGAATGCAGACACTGGGTGATGCGCTGGCGTCGTGGCTCGACTCAGGCGGCGAGCTCCGCGGATCGATGTGAGCGTCAAAACTCGGTGTTGTGCCTGTTGTACGCTGGATTTCCCTTGTTTGCGCTGTGTCCCTAGCATAGCTTGCTTCTGGTAGGACCTTCCGGCGCATGTAGTTAGGCGTCCGTGGAGCGTGGCCCTGTCCACCCGTTCCCGCTCCCGCCCACAACCAACAGGCGGGAGTTTGTGTAACCGGCTTTGGAAAGGGGGAGATTCGTGGTCGTTGGTTGTCTGGCCCTCAACGCGTCCTATGAGCCGCTGACGATGGTCCCGATGCGGCGGGCGCTTCGTCTCGTGATTGACGGCAAAGCCGAAATCGTCGAGTCGGACTCTGATCGCGTCGTTCGGTCGGAGCGGTTGACGCTGCCCAGACCGGCTGTCATTCGCCTCACCAAGTTCATCCACGTGCCGCGCCGCTTCCGCCGGCAGGTGACGAACACGTTCCTCTTCGCGCGCGATCACTATCGCTGCCAGTACTGCGGCCGTCATCTCACGGAGCTCAAGCCCCGCGAAGCGCTGACGCGTGACCACCTGATCCCGCTCTCGCGCGGCGGCACGAACGACTGGACGAACGTCGTCGCCGCGTGCAGCCCCTGCAATACACGCAAGGGCAACCGTCTCCCCGAAGAGATCGGGATGCACCCGCTCACTCACCCGGTCGAGCCGCACTTTGTGCACTTGAGCTGGGCCGTTCGACGTCTGACGCCAACACAGGCGCGTTACATCAAGACGTTCTACGGGAGCGAGGTGCTGCACCACCTCGAGCAGTTGGAGCAGCGCGGGCACCATCCGCACCGACATAGGGCATAGACGGCCCTCTTAGGGCCATGAACGGCGCATGTAAACGGCGCTGGTAAACCGCGCATGTGAACGGCGCCGTTTACTAGCGCTCTTTATGCCCTCAAGACGTCGTTTCGCCCCTCAAAGCGCCTCATCGAAAACAAGCTCAAATCGAACCGACAACCTCCAGTCGTCACCAGATCCGCCACGATCTCGCCAATCACCGACGCGAATTTGAACCCGTGACCGGAGCAGGCCGACACCACGTGCACACGCTCGTGTTCCGGCAACCGGTCTATGATGAAATGCTCATCCGGCGTGTTCGTGAACAGACAGACCGAGGACTGCAGCGCCGGCCCCGCACCTTCCGGGAAGTACCGTCGCGCGAATCGGTGAAGGATCTCGACGTCCGCGTCGTGAACGACGCGATCCACGGAATCCGGATCCACTCGCCCGGCGAGATGATGATATCGCCCGACTTTGAACCCCGGATTCCCCCACTCGGGAAAACCGTAGTACCGCCCTTCTTCCACGGTGAGGTTGAACACGGGAAAGCGCTCGGGCGCGAATTTGGATGAGTCAGCGATCTCGAACCACGTGACGACCTGACGTTCCGGCTCGAAAAGATCGGCGTAGGCGGGAAGGAAATCGGCGATCCACGACCCCGCGCTCAGCACGAGATGGTCAGCGACGTATCGGCCATTCTCGGTCGTGACTTCCACGCCTCCGTCGCGCTCCTCCCAGGATACGACGCGCTCGTGCTCCCGGATCGTCGCTCCGTGCGCCGCGGCCAGACGCGCATGCGCGGCGACGGCAACCTCCGGAATCAGAAATCCGCCGTCCGGCTGAAAGACAGCAACATGGTCTGCTGGCAGGCGGTACCCGGGGAATCGCTGGCCAAGCTCCCGACTCGACAGCACTTCGTGACGTAGTCCGTGCATCTCGCACGAACGCCGTGATCCCTCGAACACCGGATCGCCGGGCGCACTGGCATCGATCGAACCCGTGCGCATGAACAATCGCTCTCCGGTCAGGCGCTCGAGCTCCGACCAGAGCTCGGCGGCTCGAATGAGCAGCGGCACGTACGACGGATGCTCGTAGTAGGCAATGCGAATGATCCGCGTCAGCCCGTGCGACGATCCCTGATCGTTCGGCACCCCAAACCGGTCGACTGCGATCACACTCCGCCCGCGCGCCGCGAGGTGCATCGCCGCCGCGCTCCCCATCGCCCCCGCCCCGACGATGATCACATCGTACCGCATCGGATCAAACCCTTGTTACGAGAATTGTAAATGGGGTCTGACCCCATTTTCGCCGCCGACCGCCCGTCGCCCGTCGCCTCAGGGAACGGTGAATACTTCCGACCGCCGCTCGTAATGCCTCTTATCGCCGCCGAGCAGGCGTGACACGAGCGTCCCGATGCCGTTACGGATCGCTTTGAGCGGATTCTTGCTCGGTGCCTCCGGTCCGCGGAGCCATTGCTGCAGCGCGTCCAGATCACTCACGGTCAACGTCTGCACGTCGAGCACGAGATTATAGTAGAACCTGCCCGAACCGTTGGGATGGAGGTCGACGCGCAACGGGCGGCCGATCTGCGACTCCGCGGCGGCGACCGTCGGGAAACCGCCGTAGTTCTCGAGCAATCTTCCTTCGTCGCCGCGCCGCACCGCGTTGAACATTTCGGCCGCGGGATCGAACGCCACGAGCACGTCCCATTCGGTGAGGCCGCGTCGCTCGTTGGACCATCCGCCTGTGCGCCACAGCTCGAGGCGATAATGGATCCGCGCGGGGAATCCATTGTGGAGCAACTCGCGCGTCTTCGAGTCACTGAGCAACGCCTCCGTGCTCACGGTCGCGCCGATGGTCGGCGCGCTCGCGGCCGCGAACGCCACGTCCAACTGGACGCGCGGCCGCTGCGCCATGAGCGGCGCCGACCACAAGGCGAACCCGACGAGCCAGGCGCGAACGGGGGCGGGGGGGCGCACGACTAGAACCGGTGTCTCAATCGAACGAAGAAGTTCACCGGTTCCGACGGCGTCGCCAGCGATTTGGCGGCATAGACACCGATGCCCTGAATGTCGAGACCGAATCCGATGTCCGACCGGAAGGTCGAGAGTGGCGGCAGCGACGTGCGCGAATACGTCAAACCGTTGTCACTCGGCCCGGCGCGCCAACCGCGGCCTGCGTCGGCGAATAGCACCCACACGGCGTCGCCGTGCGCGCCGTGATAGTAGCGCGGCCAATCGCCCCATATCCGGCTGAAATCAATGTGCAAATCACTGCGATACTCGATCTGCGCCAGCGCGATTCGGTCGCACTCGGCAGGCGTTCCGGGAAGCGACACGCCGGCGTTGCACGTGCCGACGTCGATCCCCGTACGCGATCCGTGAAAGTCGTATCCGGGCAGCGCGCCGGGGCCGTCGACCGACAACCGACGCTCGAGCGGCAGCTCATCGCCCCCCAGCAAGCCGGCGAACAAGACGCGCATGTTGAGTTGCGCGTCCGGTCCGAGGCGGTTGTAGCGGCGCACGTCGAAGAAGCCGCGCGTGTAGTTGACGGCTCCGACGCGCGGCGACACATCGGAGCTCAGTCCCGGTGATTCGATCGTGCCGCTTCCGTGTTCGGCGTCCGCGCGCACCCACCATCCCGACCATGGATCGTCCGGATCTGTTCTCGTGTCCACGCCGAGCGCGATGTCCGTGATGTGAAAGACGCCCTGGTCGACGATCGGGTTGGGACGCCACGGCTCGCCGCCGTGGAATATCGAAAACGGATTGTGGGCGGATCGCGCCGTCCACCGTTCGATGCCATACGAACCGGTGAGGCTGAGATCGCGCGCACCATAGAGCGTCACGTATCCGTTCGTGCCGTGGCGCTGGTAGTAGTCGCGGTAGTCACGCCGCACGACGACGGCAGCGAGCGCCGTCTCCACGTCGCTGAGCTGCCAGTCTTCGACCGGATCGACAATGTTGAAGACGCGCCCGCCGATGCCGATGCCGCGCTCGCGCCCGAATCGCACTTCGCCCGCCAACTTGTGGCCCACGTCGGCGTGCTCGGAGTTGAAGTTGCCCGTTCGCGTGATCGCCGCGGCGTCGGCATCGAAGCTTCCCCATGGGGTGAGACGGTGCGCCATCGGCCCGAGACTGATCGGCAAGCCTTCGACGCGGTTGTACGCGCCCGCCTGAACGATTCGAACCGCCTGGCTCCGATTGGCGTCCGCGTGTCGCTCGATGCGGCGCCACCAGCTATCGGTTTCGCGCGCGGCGTCCTCGACGGCGACGATGCGGTCTGCTTCTTCACGATAGACCACGGAATCGGCGAACACGCGCACCGAACCGACGACGCGCGCCGAGTCCCGTCCAGTCAGCGTTCCGCCGACAATGAGAATGTCGCCGTCGATCCGAGCCGTGGGACGAAGGGTGACCGAGCCGTTCACGGCGAGCACCGAACCGGCGACGTGACCCGCGATATCGAGGACGCCGCGTTGGAGTGCGACGTTGCCGTTGATCTCTTCGCCGCTTGCGATGTCGAGTCGCCGCGCCGCGCGGACGGCGTTTGGTCCGTTCCACCTCGAGACCACCTCGCGACGCACATCGAGCGGTACCGGACCAGGTCGTGCCTCAGTCGGTAAACGCTGTGCTCCGGCGAGCGCCGGGATGAACCCCGCCACAAGCGCCAGCCTTTTCGTCAACATGCCAACTCCAATTCGAATGTCGGACCCCGCCGCCCGCCCCGTCGCCCCCGTCGCCCGCTATTCAACCGCGCTGCCGACGGCGATTCCGAGCCGGCGCATGCGCCGGTACAGATTCGGGCGGTCGGTCTTGAGCCGCCGCGCGGCTTCCGCGACGTTGCCGCCGGTAACCGAGAGAGCTCGCGCGATCAGCGTGCGTTCGTAGTCGTCGAGCGTGTCGCTCAAGGAATGATCGAGGAGCGCGGGATCGGGAAGGGGTGTGGGCGGAGTAAGTCGCGCCGCTCGTTCCAGCGGAAGGACGGCCGCGATGTCGTTGTGTGTCACCGTGCGGCCGGCATGTAGAATAGCCAGACGTTCAACGATATTGGCGAGCTCACGGATGTTTCCGGGCCACGTGTATCGTGTCAGCGCGGCGACCGCCTCCTCGGTCCATGAGGGCATCGCCTGTCCGGTCCGCATCCGGTGCAGCGCCGAAAAATGTCGGACGAGCGCCGGGATGTCAGTCGGGCGTTCCCGCAGCGGCGGAATCGGGATGGGGATCACGTTCAGCCGAAAGAGCAGATCGTCGCGAAAGGCGCCTTCGCCGGACGCGCGAATGAGGTCCTTGTTAGTCGCGGACACGATCCGCACGTCCACGCGAATCGGCTTCCCCCCGCCGACGCGCTCGATCTCGCGCGCCTCGATCGCGCGCAGGAGCTTGGCCTGGGCCTCGGCGCCGAGGTCGCCCACCTCGTCGAGGAAGAGTGTGCCGCGGTGCGCCAGCTCGAAGCGCCCGATACGACGGTCGGTCGCGCCGGTGAACGCGCCGCGCTCGTGACCGAACATCTCGCTCTCGACGAGATCGCGCGGAATCGCGGCGCAGTTCACGCGCACGAACGGTCGGTCGCGGCGCGGGCTGCCGCCGTGGATCGCGACGGCCACGAGCTCCTTGCCGGTTCCGGACTCACCGGTGATCAACACGCGCGAGTCGGTCGGCGCCACGCGCGCGATGAGCGCGCGGACCTGCTGCATGCCGGGGCTCTCGCCGATCATTTCGCCGCTCAGTCCCAGATCGGCGCGCAGCACCTTCGCTTCGCGCCGCGCTTGTCGGAGCTCGAGCGCCGACGACAGCGCGAGCAGCACGCCTTCCGGACTGAGCGGCTTTTCCAAAAAATTGAACGCGCCAAGCTTTGTCGCCTTCACGGCGTCGCTCAGTCCCGCTCGTCCGCTCATCATGATCACCGGCACCTCGGGCAGCGACTCGCGCAACCGCGCCAACGTCGCCATGCCATCCAGGTCGCCGGGGATCATGAGATCGAGCAACAGCGCGTCCGGTTCGGCCTCGAGTGCGCGCGCTATGCCGGCGGCGCCGTCCTGCGCGTCGCGCACTTCGTATCCTTCACCGGCGAGCAGCGCGCCCACCATCCGGCGGATGTTTGGCTCGTCGTCGATGATCAGAACGCTCGGCATGTTCGCGGATTATGCCGGCGTTTGTGGCGGAGGCGAGGCACCGGGAAGGTTGCGCTGCTTCTGCTCGGCCAGGAGCTTCGCCGAGAACCGCTGCGCCTCGGCGATGCGTTCCACTTCGATGGCCACGGCTTCCACGGCCTGCTCGATGCGCTCGAGCCGCGCCGTCGCGTCGGGAGACAACTGCGCCGGCGGAAGAACCGGTGCGGGCTCGAAGAATCGACGCAGAATCCAGCGAAACAGCGGCGAGCCGATCCCGAGGATCACACACCCGGCGAGGAAATACTGCCCCACCTGAATCGCGGCGCCAATCGCCTCGGGTGGGATGTTGACCGGCGGCCCCTGTGTGATCGGCACGCGTGGCTCTCCGCTCAGGATTCCGGCTTCGTTAACCCGGAAGCCGCGGGCGTGTTCCGCTCGGCGAGCAGCTTGGTCGTGAAGCGCTGTCCTTCCGAGATGCGCTCGACCTCGATCGCGATCGAATCCAGCGCCTGTTCCATCCGCTCGAGCCGTGCGCTGACGTCCGGGGGCAGCGACGGTTGCCGGGGCTCGCGCTCGATGCGACGCGCGTACGCTTTTGCGATCGGGACACCGATCGCCGTCACACCCGTCATGATGAACAAGACAATCGGCACCATCAGTGCATTAACTCCCATCGGTCACTCCGTTTCCATTGCGGTTGCCGTTCACCGGCAGCACGAAACGCACTTCGGTGCCGCGCCCCGGCGTGCTCTCTGCCGTCACCGTTCCGTCATGCGCGACGACGGTCTGCCGCGCGATGGCGAGGCCGAGTCCCGTGCCGCCGGGCTTGGACGTGACATACGGGTCCCAGATCCGCGACAGCTTCTCAGGCGCGATGCCGCAGCCGGTGTCGCGCACCGCGATCTCGACGGCGTCGCGGTCGGCGATCGGCGCGCGGCGCACACGGACGACGATTCGTCCGCCTCCGTCGCCGCACTGACGGCAGGCGTCCACCGCATTGAGCATCACATTCGACAGCGCGCGTGCCAGCGCGTCGTGGTGGCCGTCGATCATGGGGACGGCATCGTCGATCTCGACCTGCGATTCCATATTCGGCGGAATCGTCGCGCGCGCGGTATAGCGCGCGAGCTCTCCGACGTCGACCAGCGCACGCGGCCCTTCCGGCAGCCGCCCGAACTGCGCGAAACTGCGCGCCATGTCCTCGAGACGTTGCGACTCGATGCTCAAGACTTCCACAGTCTCGGAGAGATCCGGCGGCGCTTCCCGGCGTAGCCGGTCCACCGCGAAGCGTATTGGCGTGAGCGGGTTTTTCAGCTCGTGCGCGAACTGTCGGGCACTCTCGCGCAACGCGCTCGCTCGCTCGGCCTCGAGCTCCCTCGCGCGCGCTGTCTCGAGCTCGGCGGACATGTCGCGCATGCGACGACGAAGAACCTCGAACTCCGGCGCGCCTCGCCGCGGCGGCGTCACCGGCAACGGCTCCCGCCGGCCGATGCGTTCCGTCCAGCCCACGAGCTCCTGCAACGGCCGGCTGAGGTTGCGGCTCAAGTGGCCCGCAACTCGCGACGCAACCACTCCGATGACGAGCACCGCCACCAGCGTCGACAGCGCCAGCACCTTGGCTCCCTGCCGGAGCACGAAGTCGGCTTGACGCGAGTTCACGAGGCTTCGGTGCAGCGTACGCTCGTGCGCATCAACGTCCGCGCGTTGCTGCGGCGTCAACGGCGCCGAATGCACGGCTGCGATCGCGCGCTCGCCGGTAAACGCCACGCTGTCCCATGCCGCGGTGCCGGTGACGAGCGGAAGCACGAACGACCCTGTAGCGTTCCACGCGACGGAGATCAGAATCGACGGGATGAGGGCGAAGGCCAGCAGGATGAACAGGAGGCGGCCGCGAAACCCGATACGCTTCACAAGGGGTCTCCCTCCTCCCCAATACGCGATGGGTCAAATAGCGGTTTCGGGTCAAACATACGCTGCGCCGTTGGCACCAACCACCAGTAAGCGGAGGGGAGGGGGAGGCGACCACACATGAAGACACACACTAAGTATCTCACCTTCAACACCAAGAAGCGTCAGGAGATCATCGACCTCACCGACGAAGTCGAGGAGTGCCGTTCCGCCGCGGGGATCAAGGAGGGAATGGTGCTGGTCTCGGCGATGCACATCTCCGCGTCCGTGTTTGTGAACGATCACGAGCCGGGCTTGTGGAAGGACATTCTCGATTGGCTCGAGCAGTCGATCGCACCGTGGGACCCCGAGCGCTATCGGCACAACAGCGGCACTGGGGAGGACAACGCGGCGGCACATCTTCGGTCGCTCACGATCGGGCATGAAGTGATCGTCCCGGTCACCGCCGGCCGCCTCGACCTCGGCCCCTGGCAGCGGATTTTCTATGGAGAATGGGATGGGCAGCGACCGAAGCGTGTTATTCTCAAGGCACTCGGAGACGGCTAAATGCGGTCGCCAATGGCTTTAGCTTCTTTTTCCCCCTAAGTTTCGTAGCCTGGTCCAAAGAGCCTTTTTGCATGAATTCTCGACATTCGCGAACGCCGACCCGGTCGGCAAGCGCCCTCATTCACCGCGGTCCGCAGGCGATGAGCGCCGCGCCGCAATATGCGGCGCCGATCCACGCACCTAACGCCGCGCTCCTCATCGACTTCGACAACGTCACGATGGGGATCCGCTCCGACCTTGGGAAAGAGCTACGAAGCCTCCTCTCGTCGGAGATCATCAAGGGAAAGGTCGCCGTCCAACGTGCTTACGCGGACTGGCGACGCTATCCGCAGTACATCGTGCCGCTGACGGAAGCGTCGATCGATCTCATCTACGCGCCGGCCTACGGGTCCTCGAAGAAGAACGCGACCGACATTCGCCTCGCGATCGACGCGCTCGAGCTCGTGTTCGTCCGGCCCGAGATCGGAACGTTCATTCTTCTCTCCGGCGACTCCGACTTCTCGAGCCTCGTCATCAAGCTGAAGGAGTACGGCAAGTACGTCATCGGCGTCGGCATTCGCGAATCGTCGAGCGATTTGCTCGTCATGAACTGCGACGAGTACTACAGCTACAACGCGCTCGCCGGCCTCGTGAAGGCGTCCGATGAGGAAGCCACCGTCCGCAAGTACGATCCGTGGGAGCTCGTGACTGAAGCCGTGCAGCGCATGAAGCGGAACAACGATGTCATGCGCTCCGATCGCCTGAAGCAGGTCATGCAGGAGATCGACAACACGTTCGACGAAAAGAATCTCGGCATCTCGAAATTCTCGCGTTTCTGTCAGGAGGCGGCGCAGCGCGGTCTCCTCTCGGTCACGAAGCTCGACAACGGACAGCTCGAGGTAGACTATCCGGGCACCGTGACGGCCGAGGCAACCGTTCGGGCAGCGCCTCAAGCCGCGGCGGTGGCAGCGCCGGGTGAGACTGGCGAGACGCCGGCTCCGAGTAGTGAAGAACGGGGCGGACGACGTGGACGGCGAGGCCGTGGTGGTCGTGGACGCGACCGCGAGGACCGCGAGCCGCGCGGTGAGCGCGAACCTCGTCCGACTCCCATCGCAACCGATGCTCAGCCGCCGGTTGAAGACGAGGCGACTCCGACGCCCGCACCAATCGTCGAGCCGCACGCCGTCGATGTCTCCGCGGGTTCAACGGGTGAACGGCTCACTCGCCAGGAAGCGTTCGATCTCCTGCGCCGAACAGTCGCCGATCTCGTTCCCGGCGATGAGTCCGTGCGCGCGAGTGATGTACGCGCGCGCGCGCGCCAGCTGCTTGGTCGCGATTCCGAGAGTCTGAGCGACCGCATGTTCGTTCGCATCCTCAAGGACGCCCACGACGAAGGGATCATCGATCTTCGTCGTCGCGGCAACGACTTCGAGGTGGCGCGCGCAGCCGAAGGCGTTCCCGTGGCCGAACAACTGGCGAAATCGGAGCAGCGGGCTACCCCGGCTCCGTCGCAGCCTTCGACGCCGGGGCTCGGTGCTCCGCGCTTCGGCATGGGTCCGCGCGGTGCCAGACAGCGTGGGCGTCCGTCGGCACCACCTCCGGAGCTGTTGAACGTAGGCGTGGTTGATATCCCGGCACCGGTTTCCGCCGCCGCCGCGAGTGCGCCCGCCAGCGCGAATGGCGGTCCACCGTCCGAGGAAAGCGGACGCCGGCCGAAACGAGGTCGGGGCGGAGGGCGCGCCAAGGTCGAGGCGGCGTCCGGCACGGCCGAAGCCGCACCAGCGGCCAAGGCCAAGCGGGCCGGCGGAGCAAAGAAGGCGCCGCGCCGCAGCGGGGCCCGAGCAAAGAAGGGCGCCACGCAGACCGACGGATGACCGGAAACGCCGCGCCACGAGCGCGGCGTTTCCGTCTCTCGCCGCCGCTCGCCGCTTCATTCTACGATCGTCCGACCGAAACAGTCGCGCGAGAGTTGCTCGGCGCGGTTCTCGAGTGCCATACGCCGGACGGCAGCGCGTCAGGGCGAATAGTCGAGACGGAGGCGTATCTCGGCGAGCACGATCTCGCTTGCCACGCCGCCGCCGGCAGAACGACGCGCACAGCGCCGCTCTACGGTCCTCCGGGCATCGCGTACGTCTACTTCATCTACGGAATGTATTGGTGCTTCAACGCGGTCACTCGCGCTGAGCACGAGCCGAGCGCCGTGCTGGTTCGCGCCATCGAGCCACTCGACGGGATCGAGCTGATGCGGCGCCGGCGTCCAAAGGTGCGGCGTGACGTGGATTTGACGAACGGGCCCGGGAAGCTTTGTCTCGCCCTCGGCATTGACGGCGCGCTTAACTGCTCGCCGCTTCAACGTCCGCCACTGCTCATTCGAGGCGGCGAAACGATTGCCGACGCGAATGTCGTCATCACCCCGCGCATCGGAATCACCGAGTCCGCCGACTGGCCGCTCCGCTGGTTCGTGCGCGAAAACTCGTATGTGTCGAAGACTCCCTCTCACTTTCCGCGCTTCGATACAAGCAAAAAATGAGAAGGCCGGTCATCTAAGACCGGCCTTCTGTTGCAGCCCTTGTGTTGCACCGCCCAACGCCCACCGTCCACCGCCGATCAATCCCGATCGATCGACGTGCCGACGTTGTACCGGATGCCCGCCTCGATGCCGATATTCCACGGACGGCCATTGTACAGAATGAAGTCGTTTTGAGCGACCATCGCCGTGCCCTGGACGAATGCCGAGAACCAGGAGAGGCGTCCCTGCACGCCGCCGATGAACATCGGCGCGATGCTTACTTTGCGGTCCTGAATGGTCGCCTGCGCGAACGTGATCTGATCCACGTTACCGAACGGTCCCTGCGGCGTTGCGCTCGCGACCTGCGCGAGCGTGAAGCCGGCGCCGACATATGGGTGAAAACGGTCATGACGTCCCGGGAAGGCCATCAGCGCGATATCGAGCTTGCGCATGTTCTTCAAATCGATCACGCGCACGCCGCTGTCGGCTGGTGAGTTCGGATCGCGGAACGTGAATGCTTGCTGCGTGAAGAAAGCCTGGCTGCCGGACATGTACAGGCCGGCGTGACTCCGCGTGATGAGCCACTCGACACCGGCGAGCGGATAGGGCTTGTACTTCTCCGCGGTATCGGCGAGGACGAGGCCCCCGCCTTTGACACCCCAGAACCAAGCGTCCTTGAATTGCCGGCCATGCTGGGCGGCCGCGGCATTCGGAAGCACCGCGGCGATCGCGGAGGCGATCGTCAAGGCACGGATCGTTCGCATACGACTCCTCGACAAGTGGATGACGGCCGGCGAGCCGGCTCTGTGTGTCGGACGACAGGGCGGACAAAACAGTCACGCTCGCTAGCGCTAAATGCCCCATCGCGCCGTCCCGCGCGGCGTCAAAGAATTTTGCTATACCCGTGCCCGGACGGGCTGGCCGCTCGCGGTGACGGCCTTCACATTGCGGGAACGATGTCTTCGATTCTCCCCGGCACGCGCGAGTTCGAGACGGCCGTCTACGGCACCGTTTTCGGCAGGCGGACTGACGTGCTGCACCGGCTGCGCGTCGGCGACCGGTTGATTCTCGTCCCTGACCCGCCGGGAACGGACGAGCCGAACGTTTGGGTGCACGCGCCGGGCGGGGACGTGATCGGCCACCTGTCTCCGGACATCAACGCCTGGCTCGTCCCCTGGATGCTCGAGGGCGGCCGCTGCGGCGGGGTCGTCACCCACGTCGCGGGCGACGAGGTCGCGAGCTATAAGAGACTTATAATTACCGTACGATGCCGAGCTTAGCGCCAACTTTCTTGAAGACGCGCACCGCCTGATCGAGATCGTCGCGCGTGTGCGCGGCGGAGATCTGGCAGCGCACGCGAGCCGTCCCGTGCGGCACGACCGGGAATCCGAACCCGGTCACGAAGACACCTTCGTCGAGCAGCATGTCGCTCATCTGAATCGCCGCGGCCGTCTCTCCGACGATGATCGGCACGATCGGCGTATCGCCCGGAATGGGCTTGAATCCCGCTTCGATGATCTGCTCGCGGAAATACTTGGTGTTCTGCCGGAGCTGTTCCACGCACTCCGGGTGCTTTTCGACGAAGTCCACCGCGGCCAGCGCGCTCATCGCCACGGTGGGCGGGAGTGCATTCGAGAAGAGCTGTGGTCGCGAGCGCTGCGTGAGATAGTCCGCGAGCACCTCGGGACCGGCGACGAACCCGCCGGCCGCGCCGCCGAGCGCTTTGCCGAGCGTCGACGTGATGATGTCCACTTCGCCGAGCAGCCCGAAATGCTCGGCGGTGCCGCGTCCTGTTTTGCCGAGCACACCCGTGGCGTGCGAGTCGTCCACGGCGACGACGGAGTTCGTGTCGCGCGCGATCTGCAGAATGTCGGGCAGCTTGGCGATCGCCCCTTCCATGGAGAAGATGCCGTCGGTCCAGATCATCCGCCGTCTCGCCCCCTTTGCTTCGGCGAGCTTGGCGCGTAGATCGTCCATGTCGCCGTGCTTGTAGACGGCCGTGGTGCACTTCGTGATCGCTTTGGCGAGCCGCATCGAGTCGATGATCGACGCATGATTGAGCGCGTCGGAGACGAGGAAGTCCCCTTCCTGCGCGATCGTCGCCGTGAGTCCTTCGTTCGCGTTCCACGCCGACACGAAGCTCAACGATCCCTCGCAGCCGACGAACTTCGCCAGCCGGTCCTCGAGCTCGCGGTGAATCGTGAACGTCCCGCAGATGAACCGCACACTCGCCGTCCCCGCGCCGAACTTATGAAGCCCGTCGATTCCCGCCTGAACCACGGACGGCTCGTTGGCGAGTCCGAGGTAGTTGTTCGACGACAGAATCAACACCTCGCCGCGCCCCTCCATCTTCACGCGCGGGGCCTGTGGCGAGTCGAGATGGTTGAGGCGCTTGTAGACCTTGTCGGCCTTGAGCTGGTCGATCGTGCTCTTGAGAGAATTCGCGAAATCGGCGTTGAGACTCACGGCAAGTTCCTGGCTCGAATTAGAAATGACAACGGCAACTGCGAAAACCGGTTTTGAAACACAGAGAACACAGAGAACACAGAGAACACAGAGAAAGACCGAGTCCACGGTTCATTTGCCACGAGCCCGGACAACCATTTCTTTGGAACTGCCGCTCGGGAGGCTTCGAGGCTCAGGCAGTTCTCTGTGTTCTCTGTGTTCTCTGTGTTTCAAAGCAGTTGATCAACTGTAAGTGATTGAGGGGCCAGCCACGCCGTCCGATCAAGCGATCTCGAAGATCACTTTCCCCGCCTCGCCGGCCTTGATCGCCCGAATCGCGTCATCGGCTGCGTCGAGAGGGAATCGGTGCGTGATGACGGGGGTCGGATCGAATTGGCCGGAACGGAGAAAGCGCGTCATCAGCAGCCACGTGTCGTACATGCGCCGGCCCACGACGCCGTACACCGTCAGCCCCTTGAAGATGATCTCCGTCGCGAAGTCCACGTCCATCGGCTTCGACGGAATGCCGAGCATCTGCACGCGGCCGCCGACGCGAACCAGGGAGAAGGCCTGATGAATCGCCGACGGCACGCCTGACATCTCGAGCACGACGTCGACGCCGAGCCCGTCCGTGTGACGCTTCACGACCTCCTCGGCTTCGTTGGGATGCACGACGTCGTGTGCGCCCATCTGCTTGGCGAGCGCCAGGCGTGTGTCCTTGACGTCGGAGGCGATGATGCGCGACGCACCGGCGGCTTTGCAGATCCCGATCGCGAAGCAGCCAATCGGTCCGCACCCGGTCACGAGCACCGTCGCGCCGGGAATTTCCGCGGTCAGCGCGGTGTGAAACGCGTTGCCCATCGGGTCGTGAATGCCGCCGACGTCGAACGAGACGTCGTCGTCGAGATGCCAGACGTTCGTCGACGGCATGGCGATGTATTCGGCGAAGCATCCGTCCCGGTCCACGCCGATGATCTTCGTATACGGGCAGACGTGCGAGTTGCCCGTCCGGCAGAGGAGGCATCGTCCGTCGACGATGTGTCCCTCCGCCGTCACGCGGTCGCCTTCGCGCACGTCGGTGACGAGCGAGCCGACCTGCACGACTTCACCGGCGAATTCATGACCGACGACGATCGGCGGCTTCACGCGACCCTGCGCCCACGGATCCCAATCGTAGATGTGCACGTCGGTGCCGCAGACACCAGCGCGACGAACGCGAATCAAAACTTCATTGTCTTTGATCGTCGGTTCGGGAACGTTCTTCAACGCGAAACCCGGTCCCGCCTTCTCTTTCACCAGCGCTTTCACGCGCGCCGCTCCAATGTCGATTGTCGAAAAAGTGATTCGTACAGCACGAAACGTCGCACGCGATGAGTGCTGATGGAAGTCGCCAACACACACGCGTCTATTGCGTGCGATGAAAACATTTCTATATTCGCTCTCAAGCACCCGAGTCACGCGTGTTTGCGTGTTGTCGCACGAAACGCACGAGGGTACTGCGTGGGTCAGTCTCGACGCGAATTCATCAAGTCGACAAGTGCCGCCCTGGGCGTGGCGGGAATCGCCCCACTCTCCGTCGGTCGCATCGCGACCGGCGCGCTGAATCCACCGCAAAACCGCAATGAGCACGCGATCGCGCCCGAGCCGAGCATCTCCGAGCTGGCCGCCGTCGCGCTGGACGCCGCGAAGGGCGCCGGCGCCGAGTACGCCGACGTTCGCTTCGTTCGCAATCGCAATCAGAACGTGTCCACGCGCGAGCAGCGCGTGTCGGGTGTCTCGGACAACGAGACCTATGGTTTCGGCGTGCGCTCCCTCGTCGGCGGCTGCTGGGGTTTCGCGGCGAGCCGAGATCTGACCAAGGATGAAGTCGCGCGCGTTGCGAAGCAGGCGGTCGCGCAGGCGCGGGCGAATCGCTCGGCGCTCGTGCGGCCGGTGCAGCTCGCGCCCGCGCCGGTCGTCGCCAACGGCACCTGGAAGAGCCCGATCCAGATCGATCCGTTCGACGTCGCGATCGAAGAGAAGGTCGCGCTGCTGCTCGCCGCGAATCAGGCGGCGCTCGGCGTGAAAGGCGCGCGCTTCGTGAACTCGAGCATGTTCTTCCTCCGCGAGGAGAAGACGTTCGCGTCGACCGAGGGCTCGAGCACGTTCCAGGTCATCTACCGGACGCAGCCGTCGATGACCGTGACGGCGGTCGGCAACGGCGACTTCGCGACGCGTGAGTCCAACGACATCGCGCCGCGCGGTGTGGGCTACGAGCACGTTCGTGATACAAAGCTGCTCGAGATGGCGCCCAAGTGGGCGAGCGACGCAGTCGAGAAGCTGTCCGCCAAATCGGTGGAAGTCGGGCGCTATGATCTCGTGCTGCACCCATCGCATCTCTGGCTCACGATCCATGAATCGGTCGCGCACCCGACAGAGCTCGATCGCGCGATGGGTTACGAGGCCAACTATGCCGGCACGAGCTTCGTCGCGCCGCCGGAGAAGGTCCTCGGCACGCTCAGGTACGGTTCCGAGTTGATGAATATCCGCGGCGACCGAACGCAGCCCGGTTCGTTGTCGGCGTGCGGTTGGGACGACGAAGGCGTCAAGCCGGAAGAATTCGACATCATCAAGAAGGGCGTGTTCGTCGATTACCAGACGACGCGCGAGCAGGCCCTCTGGCTCGACTGGTACTACAAGAAGCTCGGCAAGCCGGCGCGCTCGCACGGTTGCTCGTACGCACAGACGTGGGCGGCCGTGCAATTCCAACGCATGCCCAACGTTTCGCTGCTGCCGGGCGACAAAGACCTCGGCTGGGACGATCTCATCGCCGCCACCGATCGCGGGATCGCGATCATCGGTGACGGCTCGTTCTCGATCGACCAGCAGCGATACAACGCGCAGTTCGGCGGTCAGGTGTTCTACGAGATCAGGGGCGGCAAGATCGCCGGCATGCTCAAGGACGTGGCGTATCAGATGAAGACGCCAGAGTTCTGGGCCACCCTCGACATGGTCGGTGGCCCAAAGAGCTATCACCTGGGCGGCGCGTTCGGCGATGCGAAAGGACAGCCTGTCCAGGTGAACGCGATCAGCCACGGCGCGCCCGTGACTCGCTTCCGGAACGTGAATGTCATCAACACGGGCCGGACGGCATGACGATTCGCTCGCTGTTCACCACCGCGCGCTATCTGTCGCGGGAGGAGTGCGAAGCGATCACCACAAAAGCCCTGTCGTTTTCGCATGCCGACGAAACCAGGGTCCTCGTCAGCAGCACGAACGTCAGCAATACCCGCTTCGCGGTGAACCAGATCTCGACCGGCGGCGACGCGTTCGACTCGGTCGTCACGGTGATCAGCAAGTTTGGAAAGCGAAGCGGCTCGGCGGCCACGAACCAGCTCGACGACGCCGGCCTGCGTGCCGCGGTCGAGATGTCGCAGCGCGTCGCCAAGCTGAGCCCCGAGGATCCCGAGGGGATGCCCGAGCTCGAGCCGCAGACCTATCGCGCCGGCGTGAACTGGAGCGACGCGACCGCTTCGCTCGATCCCGCCGCTCGCGCCGACGCGGTGAAGCGAATCACCGAGCCGGCGAAAGCGGCCGGTCTGGTTTCGACGGGCTTCATGGAAGCGATCACGAGCGCGCAGGCGGTCGCGAACAGCAAGGGTCTCTTCGCCTACAATCGCTCCACGGCCTCCGTGCTCACCACAACGGTCCGCACGTCGGACGGTACCGGCTCAGGCTGGGCGGGAGCGACGCATCACGACTGGACCAAGGTCGATCCGACGGCACTCGGCGCGCGCGCGACGGACAAGGCACGCAGATCCGTCAACGCGGTCGCTGTCGAACCGGGACGCTACACCGTCGTGTTCGAGCCAACCGCTGTCGGCAATCTCGTGCAGTTCATCGGTCGCGCGTTGAGCGCGCGCGCCGCCGACGAAGGACGGTCATTCTTCTCGCTGCCCGGTGGAAAGAACAAGATCGGGCAAAAGGTCGTCGACGACCGGGTGACGATCGTCTCCAATCCGTTCGAACCAAACCTCGCGAGTGGACCGTTCAGCGGCGACGGTTTGCCGACGAAACCCGTCGTCTGGATCGAGAACGGCGTTCTGAAGAATCTCGACTACGACCGGTATTGGGCGCAGAAACAACAACGCGCGCCGACCGGTGCCGGCGGTTCGATCGGTATGACGGGCGGCACGTCGTCGATGGACGATTTGATTCGCTCCACGGAGCGCGGCCTGCTCGTCACGCGCTTCTGGTATCTTCGCCCCGTCGATCAACGAACGATCCTCTATACCGGCCTCACGCGCGACGGGACGTTCCTGATCGAGAACGGCAAGGTCACGAAACCGGTGAAGAACATGCGCTTCAACGACTCGCCGATCTTCATGCTCAACAACCTCGAAGCGATGGGCGCGCCGGTGCGGGTGAGCGCGAGCGAGGGCGGTGAGCCGGGTCAGGCGATCGCCGTGCCGCCGATCAAGGTGCGCGATTTCAGCTTTACGAGCTTGAGTGATGCCATATGATGAAGCAGCGACTGGGACTTCACGCGACTCCGCGGAGTCGCGGGTAGCGGCGACCGACGCGAGCGAACGCGAGTTCACTCGAGCCGGCCGTCGTCTCGCCGATCCACCGGGGGATCGGTCGAGAGCAAGAACCTCCATTTCGGAGAGATGACCATGGCTGCACGTAAGGGAAAAAAGGCCGCGAAGAAAGGCGGACGTAAAGCGGCGAAGAAGGGCGGAAGAAAAGGCGCGAAGAAGCGCCGCTAGTTTCGCGGTTATTTAGAGAACAGGGAGGCCGGCGAAAGCCGGCCTCTTTGTTTTTGCGGGCGGCGGAAGGGCGAGCGCGAACCGCGCGGCTGCCGAAGGGCGCACCTGCCAAGGGGCGCGGCTGCCGAACGGCGCGACTGCCGAGAGGCGCAAGCGGCCTTCGGCCGAGGGACGCGCGACGTTGGGTGCAATGCTGATACGAGTCCGTCGGTGAGGAGGCTTTGCGTGCCCAGTCACAAAACCGGCCACGCTAGCAAATGGCGCGAAGCGCCCATGCGCCTCTTGGCAGTCGCGCCTTCTGGCAGGTGCGCCTTTCGGCAGTCGCGCCCTTTGGCGGTCGCGCGGTTCGCGCTCGCCGTTACGCAGTCCCCGCTACTAGCGCGAGTATCTCGCCGTCGCCAGCTCCAAAATTCTGCCAACGAGCGCCTCGTACTCTAGCCCGCCTTCCTTCGCCGCGCGAGCGAACTCCGCTGCCTGCTCGAGATAACAGTTCGGGTTCACCTCGATCACGTAGATCTCCCCTTCGTCCGAGACCCGGATATCGATGCGCCCGTAATCGCGCAGCCGTAGCGCGTTGAACGCTTCGACCGCGACATTTTGCATCTTCTCACGCAGATCATCGTCCAGATTCGCCGGGAAGACCGACTTCGTTCCCGCGTATTCCGCGCCCGAACCTTCGCCATCTTCGCCCCACTTCGCTTCCCAGCTGGCGATGCGTGGGCGGTCTTCCGGGAAACCGGTGAAATCCAGCTCGATCACCGGCAGCGCCTGCGCTTGCTCGTTGCCGAGGACTCCGACGTAGAACTCGCGGCCGTCGATGAATTCCTCGACGAGCACCGGCTGTTGATACTCGTCCTGGAGCTCGTGGATGCGCGACAGCAGGTCCTTGATCTCTCGCACGACCGACGTCGCCGTGATGCCGAGCGACGCGTCTTCCTGCGGCGGCTTCACGATCACCGGAAAGGAGATGTCGCCCGCCCAGTCGACCGCGCCGCGATACACCGTCGCGAACTGGGGGGTGCGAATGCTGTGAAAGCCGAGGATCTTCTTGGTCAGGCTCTTGTCGCCGGCGACGAGAAGGCCGGCCGGACTCGATCCCGTATAGCGGAGATCGAGCAGATTGAGCAGCGCCGCGACGTTCGATTCCAGCGCGCTCTTGCCGCCGAACGACTCGGCGAGGTTGAAGACGAGATCGGGCGCGTCGTCTTTCAGCGTGTGGACGAGCGGCTCGACGTCGGAGTCGACGGCCAGGCGCGTCGCCTCGTGTCCGAGCGATTCGAGCGCCGACGTCAGTTGTCCGAGCACCGGATCCTCCGGTGGCTCTAGTGCATCCGCGGTGTGGAGGAGAGTGATCTTCATTCGTCGTGCACGGATTCGGCGCTGCGTGACCGGCGCGAACCGTGCGACGTTGAACCTAGAGTGCGGGTGTACCGATAGTTCATGACGACCGCCGTTCCGAACGCGGTGAGCTCGATCAGCGTCGACGCCTCGAATCCTCCCACACGAAGCCCGAGATCGGCCGCGCGCTGACCGAGATGATCGATCAGCGAACGCACCACGCTCGGCGCTTCGCCTGTCCAATAGGATATACGCGAGACGATTTCACGGTAGTGGCGATGAATAAACCACTGCCCATGCTCGCCACCCGGTGCGTCGTGTGCCGCCATGAAGATCCGTCGCAGATCGGTGTCGAACTGACGACGATCGGCGATCGGAACCGTCCCATCTTGATCCGCATAGTGTTCGGCGATCGTGTACCGCATCGCCTCGACGGGCAGATCGTCTTCGGTCGGTTCGGGCGCGTCGGGAACGACGCCCGCGATCTCGTGCATGATGCGGTCGACATACTCGAGCTTTTGGAGCGCCGGCCACCCGTCGTACTCGCGCTGCCAGCTCAGGCCCGGCGTCAGCCACACGGCGAACGTCTCGGCGAAGTCTTCGTCGGGGTGCTTTTGCGCGTACCAGCCGAGGATATGTCGCACGAAATTCCGCGAGAACGGATCGGCGCGATAACGGTCCCGGTACGGTCGCGAGAACGGTCCGAACAGCCCGCGCCATTCGGGACGTTCGTAAAGTTTGAAGGCGTAGTTGAGCGCATGCCCGCATTCGTGACGCAGGTAGCGCATTGCTTCACCGTCGTCCTCGATGCCCGCCGACATCTCCGCCTCGATTCGCTCGAGGCGCGGGTCGACGAGATAGAACGGGACGCCGATGAGCGGGGTCCCGTCGGGGCAGCCCCACTGGTCGCTCAGATAGACCGTCGGTCGAAACGCGATGTTGCGCGCGGCAAGCTCCGCATAGAGCTCGTTCGTCAAGCGCTCTATACGCGAGCCTCGAATCGAAAGGCCCAGCTCCGAAATTCTGCGTCCGAGGAGAGCGGAGCGCTCTTCCTCCCAAGAGGTTTTATCGTCCACGGCTGACAAGGGGGCAAAGGCCATACCGAGCTAAGGTACCAAAAAAGCGACGGGCGAAGGAGAGGAAATTCCTTCGCCCGTCAAACTTTTGCCGGCCGGAAATGCCTAGGCGACCTTGCTCTCGAGCGCGTCGTCAGAGGGCTCTGGGGCGGGGCCCCAAACGTACTCGAACACGGCTGGAGCTTCTTCGCCCTCGGGGCCGCACGAGATCACGATCCCCATCGGCTCCTCGTCCAGCACCGGAGTCTGATCTGCAATCATATATAGGATGTGGGCGAGCGAGTTGAGGGTCTTACGGGCCCGGCGGCGAGAACGGTTCGCCGCTCGGGCCCGGTCGCGAACAGCAGTCGATCACAACCGTGACCGGCCGCCGACGACGTTAAGCACCCCCAATGCCAAACTCGTGTGATAACGCAAGTTATTGTATTGCATTGGCTTGCAGAACGAGGCCCACTGGGGACGTCCGCGTTCGTGTCGCGGTGACACAGGGCATTGTGACACGGAACGTCAAAAAGAGACACGGGCGCTAGCCGAAAGCCGAGCGCACCGCCGCGAGCCGCAAGCCAGCCGTCGGCCGCCGCCGCCGACCATCGCCGATAGCGACGTTGCGCCTTTCCACGCCGCCTAAGCCACCGACTTCCGCGCAAAAAAGGTTTTGGCTCTCCCGTCGGTCTTCTCGACGGTGACCTCCCAGCCCTTGTACCGGCTGCGGAGCTCCTCTAGCGAGACCGCCCCGTTCGACTTGCCCGAAGCCGTGATGGTCTGGACGAGATGAACGCCACCGTCCATCGTCGCGCTCTGCAACACGCGAATCACTCGGGCGCGCTCGGTCTGCGACAGGCCTTCGAGGGCCGATGGGTTCACGATGACGGCGTTGAGGGGAAGCTCGGAGGACGGTGTCCACGACGCCAAATCGCCGATTTCCGCGTGAACGCGGCCGGCCAGCCCGGCGCCGATCGCCGCCTGCATCACCCGGTCGAGCGCATCCATCTCCGGTGCGAGGGTCGTAACGTCGCACCCGTTCGCCGCGAAGTAGAGCGCCGAGACCTCATCCAAGGCTCCCGCAACCAGAACGCGCCCTTCGGTCGACGGCTGAAGAGCGCGGACGAGAACATCGTCGGGCCGGAGGCCCCAGTGCTCGGGTCGCCGAAGCTCGTCGATCAATTTGAGTCGCTTGCGTCGCCAGGTGTCGTACGCCGGAAGGCGGAGGCGCTTGAAGATGATTCGGTCCACCTCGTCGCACAGCAGCAACTCCGTGAGTGCGAACTGTGGCTGGGCGGAGAGCGACGACACCGCTTCGTCGCCGATTGTGAGGAGGACGCTCCTCGACACCGACTCCTTGTAGTTCTCGATTTCCTGCTCGACGAACCGCTCGTACTCGTACTTGAGCGAGCGCGTCAGCCGCTGAACTGTGGCCATGCCGTCACAGGGAGCGAGGAAAGGGGCGTTGGGCAGTAAAGTAGAAGTCATGGTCACATTCGCAAGTGCTCATGCCGGTTCTACATGCACTGTGACCTCCGACGTGCCGAACTCGCGCTCGATCGCCGCCTCCACGGCGTCGGCAAGGCGATGCGCTTCGTCGACTGACGTCGATCCGGATACCGCGATCGTCACCTCCGCGAAGAGTTGGCCCGATGCCGTCGAGCGCGACCGCACCTTCCGCACGTCTCGAATCTCCGGCACGGCGAGCACGACGCTCCTCAGCTCATGGGCGGCGATGGCGCGCTCGTCGACGAGAATGGGGATCGACTGGCGAAGGATGCGGTAGCCGCTCCAGGCGATGATCAGCGCCACCGCGATCGCCAATAGCGCGTCGAGGTGCGCCCAACCCGCGCGCGACAAGACGAGCGAGCCAAGCGCGAGCAGCGTGACGAGGATGTCGCTGCTCGTATGCGCCGCGTCGGCCAGCAAGAACGCGCTGCCCAACTCCCGGCCGCGCCGTCGCTCGTAGACAACGACGAGGACGTTGACGATGAGCGTGAAGACGATCACCGCGAGGTCGATCCCTCCGACGGACACCGGAGCGCGTCGCCCCATCAGCGACGACACGCCTTCCCTCAACAGCTCGAAGCACGAAATCGACAGAAATCCGACGATGCCGAGCGTGCCGAGCGTCTCGAACTTGTCGTGGCCGTACGGGTGGTCTTCGTCCGGGCCTCGGCCGGCGACGCGCACGAGCAGGATGCCGATCACGTTGTTGAACATGTCGAGGCTCGACTCGAGCGCGGCGCCGAGCACGGTGAGCGCACCGGTGCGAATCCCGACGACGACTTTTACGAACGCGACCAACGCGTTGAGGATGAGAACGACGATCAGCGTTCGGCGCACGGCCGGCGATCGGACGACGTCGCCGCGTGACCGGGCAGCGTCGGCGCCGCGGGGTGGCGAAATTGTAGAGCGTGTGGGGGAGGAGGAGCGAGTCACCACTGCAAGTTGCCGGTTCCCGAGACTCGCGGTCAACCACAACCCGAACGAGGACGCGCGTGCCCGAGCTGCCCGAGGTTGAATCCGCTGTACGCCGACTCCGGCGCGCGCTCGTTGGGCGCAAGATCGTCGCCGTGAAACTGCTGCATCCGGCGTTGCGCCGGCGTCTGTCACCGGCCCGTGCGCGGTCGCTGCGCGGCTCGACGGTGGCGCGCGTCGAACGCCACGGCAAGCATCAGCTCGTCCACCTCGACGACGGCCGCGTGGTACACGCGCACTTCCGGATGACGGGCGACTGGACGATCGATAATGTGTCGGACGACTTGCCGCGCTTCGCCCGCGCCGCGATCTCGCTCGACGACGGCACGCGTGTCGTGCTCGACGACCCGCGCGCGTTGAGTACGCTCGACGTGCACCTGGCGAACGCCGCGCCGGCGCTGGGCCTAGGGCCCGAGCCGTCGGACCCTGCGCTCACGGCGGTGACACTTCACGAGGCATTCGCCAAACGCCGCGGCCCGATCAAGCCGGTGCTGCTCGACCAGCGTGTGATCGCGGGACTCGGCAACATCTACGCGGCCGAGTCGCTCTGGCACGCCCGCCTCGCTCCGACGACACCGGCGTCGTCGCTCTCGACGAAGCAGGTTGGAGTCTTGCTGCGCGCTATCCGCGCCGTGATCGCCAAGGCGACCGGCGCGCGCTACACCGATTCATCGGTGTCGCGACTCGCCGTCTACGATCGGGACGGGAAGCGATGCCGCCGCTGCGGCTCGCGCATCGAGCGAATCGTGCAGGCCGGGCGATCGACTTACTTCTGTCCGAAATGTCAGATCTGATAGATACGAGAGCAGGAACGGCGAACGTCGCTGTCGGCTATGGTCGGCGGCGGCGGCTGTCTGCTGGCTGGCGGCTCCCAGCGGTGCGCACGGCTGGCGGCTTTTGAGCGGCCGGCTGCGGCTGCGGGCGATGCGGCCGGCTCTCGGCTGCTCAACGAAAGTTGCTGTCATCCTGAGCGAAGCGAAGGACCTGTTGTCCCGTTGTTGTAACTAACTCGGGACAGTAGGACCTTCGTCGCTTCGCTCCTCAGGATGACACCGGTCTTGGCCGAGAGCCGAAGCACCACCGCAAGCCGCGGCCGCTAGCAAACAAGCCGACAGCCGTGCGCACCGCTGCCAGCTGCAAGCCAGCCGACCGCCGCCGCCGCCGACCATAGCCGCCAGCGACGTTACGCCGTTTCCCGGCAGCGACGTTACGCCGTTTCCCGGCAGCGACGTTACGCCGTTTCCCGGCAGCGACGTTACGCCGTTTCACTGATCACTCAAGGCACTCGACGAGCGCACCCTTCAAATACCCTGTTTCAGGAATCGTCAACACTTCCGGATGGTCCAGCGGCTGGCCGGTGATGGCGCGCAAGGCAAGGCGCCGCCCCGAGTCCGCGGCGGCAGCCGACAGCATCTCCAAGAACAACGCCTTGCCGACGTGAAAGCTGCAGCTCGCCGTGAACAGCATTCCGCCCGGCGCAAGGAGTCGCATCGCGCGCAGGTTGATGTCCTTGTAGCCGCGGAGTGCGGCGTCGATTGCGGCGCGGTTCTTGGCGAAGGCCGGCGGGTCGAGGACGATCGTGTCGAAGGTCTCGCGACGACGCTCGAGATCGCGGAGATAGTCGAACGTGTCGGCTTCGACGAGCGTGATGTTCGTGAGACCATTGCGCTCCGCGTTCGCTTTCGCCCGGTGCAGCGCATCGCCGGAGACGTCCACCGCCGTTACCGATTCGGCACGCCGGGCGAGGTGGAGCGCGAACGAGCCGTGATAGCTGAAGCAGTCCAGCGCGCGCCCGCGTGCGATCTCGCCGACGAGTCGCCGATTCTCGCGCTGGTCGAGAAAGGCCCCCGTCTTCTGTCCGGTCCATGGAGCCGCGAGGTATCGCACGCCGTGCTCCTCGATCTCGATCCACTCGGGTACCGCGCCGCGCAACAGCTCGACGCCGACCGGCAGCTTCTCTTTGCCGCGGAGCGCGACGTCGTTTCGGGCGAGGATGCCGTCAGGCTGAAACAGCTCCTGAAGCACCTCGACGATGACGTCGCGGTAGGCCTCGAGACCGGCGCTCATGAGCTGGACGACCAGCCACCGGTCGTACCGGTCGCAGATCAGGGAGGGGCAGGCGTCTCCCTCGCCGTGGACGATCCGGAACGCATTGGCCTGTTCCCGGATTGACAGACGTCGCGCCGCGGCGGATGCGATGCGTGAGTGCCACCACGCCCCATCGAGCGAGACGGTTTCGTCGGCATCCAACATCCTGAGGGAGATCTCGGAGGCGGGACTCCACAGCGCGACGCCAAGTGGCTTTCCCCGATGATCGAGGACGCGGACGGCTCCCGGAGGCCCGGCGGGCCGTGCCGCCACATCACTTCGATAGATCCATGGATGACCGGCTGCTACGCGGCGAGCTCCTTTCGCGGTAATGCGGGCGACGTCGACGGGCGCTTGTGGGGACCGAGACACGCGGGAAAGGTAGGCGGGATAGACAGATAAGGGGGTCTTGCGGTCCTGTGATACGGCTCACTACGTTCTTTGGCCGCGCTTGCTCCAGGCTGCTCGTCCCGCCTCAAAGCCGCTCAAGCGCGCACATGTGACCTTTTGTCATCACCCCAGAGTTTCACGTTCGATTCGCGCCTTTCTGTCTCGCCGGCGCGATCCGATTGTTTTTTGCTCGCTTTGAGTACCACGGGACGCTGCCCCGGAAGGGAGTAGCGGTCCTGATGTTCTGTATGGAGCTGCGTTCTCGGCGTGGCCAGATGGTACTGGGAGGGGTTGGGAGGGGGGGAGCGGTGCCCGAGCTGTTTCGTGTTCGTTTCGAAGCGCAGGTGCAGGCTGCAATTCTTTCCTTCTCGAGGGAGCGAGATGACCACCAGGATCACGACTAATCGTGCTCGTGTCTTCGCGTCAGCGCTGTTAGGGGCGCTGTTCGCGTTGCCCGCGGCGGCGCAGGCCCAGGGACAGAGCGCGGTGATCACCGGCAAAGTGACCAGTGAGTTTGGTCAGCCGATTGATCAAGCCAACGTGTACATCAATGACATATCGATCTCTGTGCCGACCAACGCGCAGGGCGTGTACACGATCACCGTCGCGGCCGTGCGAGTGCAGGGCCAGGCGGTGAACCTCCGAGTTCGCGCCATCGGCTACCAGCCGGCGGTCATTCCGATCCGCCTCACCGCCGGGAGCCAGACCCACGACTTCCAGCTGAAGCAGGACGTCAACCGACTGAACGAAGTCGTCGTCACCGGCGTCGTCGGTGAAGGCGTCGAGCGTGCCAAGGTGCCGTTTGCCATCGGCCGCATCACCTCCGAGGACCTCCCTGTCCCGGCGCTCGATCCGGTCCAGGCGCTCGCCGGTAAGGTTGCCGGCGTCCGCATCGGCCAGACGGGCGGCGCCCCGGGCTCCACGCCCGAGATCATGCTCCGCGCGCCGACGTCGATCAACGCGGCCGGCCGCGGTCAGGGCCCGCTCTTCGTCGTTGACGGCGTAGTGCTCAACGTCGGCAGCTTCGACGAGCTTGGCGGCCTCGATATCGAGTCCGTCGAAGTCGTGAAGGGTGCCGCCGGCGCCTCGATCTACGGCGCGACAGCCGCCCACGGCGTCATCGTCATCAAGACGAAGCGCGGCGCGAACCGCGACGGCGTGACCCTCACCGGTCGCACCGAATACGGGTTCAGCGACCTGAATAGCTTCGACTACGGCATGCCGCTCAACCACACGATGCAGCTGGACGAAACCGGCACGCGCTTCTGCACCAACGGCGCCGGTGCCGTCGCGTCCTGCTCTCGTTCGGTCAACTGGATGTCGGAAGTCTATCGTATCAACAGCATCGCGACGGACACGGTCCGTACCGGGTTCGGTCTGCAGTTCGGCCAGCCGAGCGGCACGGACCTCACCAATGTCTTCCAGGCGAGCATCTGGCCGGGCCAGTACTACAACACGATGGCCCAGATGTCGTCGCCCGGTGTCGTCGCCCTCCACTCGGTCGATGCGACCGGCCGCGTTGGCGGCGTTCGCTACTACGCGAGCGGCGCTTACACGGACGACAAGGGCGCCATTCGCGAGTTCACCGGCCAGCAGAACCGCCGCGCTCGCGTGAACCTCGACTACGATGTTCGCAGCAACGCCAACGTCTCCATCAGCACGATGTACGACCGTTCGACGCTGGACCTCCACACCGCGAACTTCGGTCAGCTACTTCGCGGCGCCACGCCGGGCACGAACTATCTCGCCCGCGACACCCTGGGCCGCCCGATCCTCAACGGTTTCGGTCCGACGTCGCGTCCGACGGGCAACGGCAACGGCGGCTTCCTCTACAATCAGGAAAACGAGATCTGGTATCGGGTCGCGGATCGCTTCCTGAGCAGCGCCACGGCCAACTACTTCCCGGCTGATTGGGTCACCTTCGACGGCACGCTCGGCTACGACAACCGCACGCGCGTCGACAAGGATTTCATCCCGAAGGGTTATCGCACGACGACGGTCAGCACGTCGACGAACTTTGGTAACGCCTCCGTTGGCAACACCCGTGAAGAGGCCGTGAACACCGCGATCGGCGCCACCTTCCGCCACCAGTTCACGGCGGACCTCAACGCCAAGCTGCAGACCCGCGGCACGTATGAGCAGGACGTCTTCCATAGCGATGGCGGAACCGGACAGCAGTTCGTGGTCAAGGACGTGTTCACGCTGTCGAACACCAGCACGCAGTTCACGGTTCGCTCGCAAGAACAGACCATCAAGCGGATGGGCTTCTTCGCCGGTACGAACTTCGAGTACAAGAACCGCTACATCATCGACGGTACGTACCGTTACGACGGCTCGTCGCTGTTCGGCTCCGGCAACCGCTGGGCGCCGTTCGGCCGCGTGTCGGGCGTGTGGCGTCTGTCCGAGGAGCCGTGGTTCCACCTGCCGCACGTGAGCGACTTCCGCCTCCGTGCGTCGGACGGTACCGCCGGTAACTCGCCGCAGTTCATCGCGCAGTACGAGACCTATAGCTGCTCGGCCACGGGCTGCTCGCTCGGCCAGGCCGGCAACTCGAAGCTCAAGCCCGAGACCACGCGCGAGCTCGAGGCAGGCGCTGACCTGACGCTCTTCGATCGCCTCGGCCTCGAGTTCACGCACGTCAACGCCAAGACGAACAATCAGATTCTGCCGGTCCCGACGCAGGCTTCGCTCGGCTTCTCGACCCAGTGGCAGAACGCCGGTACGCTCGAGAGCACCACGTGGGAACTGGCGGCGACGCTGCCTGTGCTGAACAAGCGCAACTTCAGCTGGACGATGCGCGGCACGTGGGACAAGTCGAAGTCGTTTGTCACGGAGCTGTTCGAGCCCGAGTTCTTCACGAACGGCGGCACGGGCCAGGGCACCGGCAACTTCTTCTTCATGACGTCGGACAAGACCAAGATGGACGGCTTCCAGCGCAACCAGTTCGGCTTGGTCTGGGGCCGTGAGTTCTACAAGGGCTGCGGCATGATGCCCTCGGCCCTCCAGGCGCAGTGCGGCGATGGCAAGGCCTTCCAGGTCAACGACAAGGGTTGGGTCGTGTGGGTCGGCCAGGGCAATAGCTGGCGCGACGGCATCACGAAGAACCTCTGGCAGACCAGGCTCCCGGCATCGCAGTCGCCGTGGAACGTGCCGCTCAACTTCGGCATGCCGATCGTGGATCGGCCGCTCGCCGGAACGTCCTGCTCGGCGATCGCACCCCTTGCCTGCCCAGGCGAAGGTTTCGGTGCCCTGCACATCCTTGGCAGCGCGCTTCCCGACTTCCGCCTGACCTGGAACAACACGATCCAGTTCAAGCGCCTGACCGGCTACGTCCTGTTCGACGGAACGTTCGGTCACGTCCTCAACAACCAGGGCGAGCAGTGGGGCTTGCTCGACTTCAGCTCGCACAACTTCGACCAGGGTGACAACACGGTCGAGACGGCGAAGCCGACTGGCTACAGCTGGCGCGTCGGTCCGCCCGAGTCGAGCGGCATCGGCGGATTCTACGACGTGCTTGGGCCGACGAACTACAGCGTTGAGAAGGGCACGTTTACGAAGATCCGCGAGGCGAGCATCACCTACCACGTCGGCGCGCTCAAGGGCCTGTTCGGCGATTGGACCGCGGGCGTCGTGGGTCGCAACCTGTACACCTTCACGAACTACAGCGGCTACGATCCGGAAACTGGCGCTGGCGCGGGCACGACGGGCTCTGGCCTCATCAACCAGACCGACGCGTTTGGCTATCCGACGCTTCGTCGCTTCACGTTCTCTCTCTCCACGCGCTTCTAGGAGCTGTAGATAAATGAGACGGAATTTCCTTCCCTACGTCGCGCTGCTGGCGGCGTTCGGCCTCGGAGCGTGTGACGACAAATCGCTCGAGGTAACGAACCCGAACTCCGGCGAAACGCAGCGCGTACTCGGCACCCCGGACGACGCTGAGAAGCTGCTCGGCAGCTACTACAAGCGTTGGAACGCAGGTATGTACGGAGGCGCCAATCCGGCGCCTCCGGGAACCCTGGAAGGCATGGCCAACATCATGTCGTTCCAGAACTACTCGAGTTTGAACAACGAGTGCCAGAACTCGCGGTATCCGTTCTCCGGCGCCGCGAACGGCAACGCAGTTGGCAACAACTGCGCGAGCGACAACTCGAACACCTTCCAGATCGAAGAAGAGGTCGTTCGCGTCGCATCGAACTTCCTCACGAATCTGGAGAGCGGCGACCTGGTGTTCACGAGCCCTACACGTCAGGCTCGCGATCAAGCGTTCGCCGAGTTCTTGCGCGGTCTGGCGCTCGGCTATCTGTCGGTCATCTATGATTCGGCCGCCGTCGTCACAACCGGTTCGGCCGGCGACGATCCAGGCAAGCTTCAGGGATACAAAGAAGTGATGGACTCGGCATTGACCGCGTTCCAACGCGCGATTGACTTCACGAACGCGTCGGGCTCCGCGGCCGGTGACCAGGGCTTCCCGATTCCGAATACCTGGATTCCGACGCCCACGCCGCTCAACGCGACCGAATTCATCAAGCTGATTCGCTCGTACCGCGCCATGTTCCGCGCGCAGATCGCTCGCACGCCCGCTGAGCGTGCCGCGGTGAACTGGGATCTGGTCATCGCTGATGCGCAGGCCGGCATCACGGCCGATCACAACATCGTGACCAGCACGACGAACGGCCCCGGTGGTGGCTGGCGGCGTATTTACGATGGTGGCAGCACGTGGCACCAGATGCCGCCTTTCATCATCGGCATGGGCGACGTCTCGGGCAACTACCTCACGTGGTTGCAGCAGCCGGTGGGCGATCGCGGCAACGGCAACGTCAGCTTCTTCATGGTGACGCCCGACCTGCGCTTCCCGCAGGGCTCGTCGCGCGCCGCGCAGCAGGCGGATTTCGACAAGACGAGCTGCGAGGTTGCGGGTGGCCAGGTCAACTTCTCCTGCCGCCGCTACTTCACGAATCGCCCGACTGGCTCCGACCAGTACACCGGTAACGGCTGGGGATGGTCCAACTACGACTTCAACCGCTTCCATTGGTGGGCCACGAAGGGCGACGCCGGCTCGTCGTACAACGGCACCATCGTGTACTACCCGAAGACGGCGCTCGACATGCTTCAGGCCGAGGGTTTGATCCGCAAGGGCAACATCTCCGCGGCCGCAGCGCTCATCAACGTTTCGCGCACCAAGAACGGCCTGCCGGCAATCACGGACTTCACGGCCAACGCGCCGGTGCCTGGTGGCGCCAACTGCGTTCCGAAAAAGCCGTTCGGCAACGGGGCCGGTGCAACTGTCACTTGTGGCGACATCATGGAAGCCATGAAGTGGGAAGCGCGACTCGAGAACGCGTTCATTCAGTTCGGCAACTGGTACTTCAATGGACGCGGCTGGGGAGACCTCGCCGAGAACATGCCGCTCTTCTGGGCGGTGCCGTACCAGGAACTGCAGGCGCGCGGATACGCGGCGAATGAGATCTACGGCGCCGGTCCGGGCGCGGGCAATGCGCCCAACTCGGCGGCGGCAAAGGGCACGTACGGCTGGTAACGGTCGAATCGTGCTTTCAGCAGCAGCTCGATTAGCGAGTGTCGTAGTCGCAACGACTCTGGTGGGTTGCTACACGTTGCAACCCACCGGAGGGCCGGTGCCCGATCCGGGCACCGTGATCGGACTCGACATCACTGATGCAGGTCGTGTCGCGCTTGGCGGTGCGATGGGTCCGGAGATCGATCAGGTGGAGGGCAAGCTGATCGCGAAGGACACCACCGGATATCTGGTTGGCGTCACCTCGCTGCATCTCCTGCGAGGCGGCGAACAGGTGTGGCACGGTGAACAGGTTCAAATCAAGAAAGAGTACGTGTCGTCAGTGTACCAGCGCCGGTTTTCACCGAGTCGCTCGGCTGCGCTGGCGGCAGTGGGAATAGGAGCGGTCGCTCTCATTGCAACTCGGTCGATTTTCCCGTCGGGCTCGATCAATCAACCGATGGGGCCTGATAGCTCTGGGACTTCAATTCGACGCCGGCGGCCGTAAGCCGGTTTGGCGTTCAACCTCGAGGGAGCACCAACATGCGAAGGCTTTTCCTACTTTCGACGCTCGTCATTGCCGCTGGCGTCGTGAGTGCCTGTAGTCCCGAAGACGTCGTCGATTCGCCGGTCGGTCCGACGGCGGGTGTCCGGTTCATCAACGCGGTCCCGGATACCGGCGCCGCGTTCGGACTCGACTTCCGCTTCGTGGACATTGTCGAGAACAGCGGGGCGTTCCGCATCCCGTTCCGGAACGGTCCACAGAACACCGTTATTCGGGCCGGCGACACCGTCACCGCGTCGGCGCAGATTCAGTACAAGGCGGCCAAGGCCGGCTCACGGCATTTCCGCGTCTTCCTCGACGACACGCTCCAGGCGGTCGCCTCGACGGCTCTCAAGGATTCGACGGTGGACCTTGCGGCCGGACACAACTACACGTTCCTCCTTTGGGGCAACGCCCGCTCGAGCGGTTCTGACAAGATGCGTTTGACCGTGATCGACGAGACCGTCGCCGACCCCGGTCAGAGCGTGGCGCTCCGCGTCATCAACGCGTCCGGTTCGCCGATCGATGTCCGCCACTACGCCTCGACTCTTCCGGCCGGGGCGACCTGGGCGAACGTAGCGGCGTACAGCGTCTCCAGCTACGTGACGGCTGCGCCGGCCCAGTACAAGTTCAACGTCCAGCCGGCGGGCGGCGGCACGGTTCTGTTCAATGATCGCGTCGCGCTGCCCGGCCAGCCGATCGGTACGGTCACCGCGGGTTGCACGGTGGGCATTGATTGCGAGGCTACGCCTGGCACCCTCGTGCCTGGTTCCGCCGTGACGTTGATCGTGTTCCCACGTTCTGTCGCCGGCAGCAAGGCGGCGAACTTCACGACGCCGGGCGGCTCGTTCATGTGGGACAAGCGTCCACCCCGAACCTGCACCGTCTCGTTCGGCTGCTAGCGTCTGGTTGAACGCAAAGCTGGATTCTCCAAGACGTGGGTCGCCGGACGTTCGTTCGGCGACCCACGCTCGCATTCCGCGGAACCGGTAGCTAGAGCTCTCACCGGAACTCCGTCAGAGTCGGCGAACGCGCGCGCGAGCACATGTTAGGCGCCGTCGCGTCCCGGCGTTTTCTTTGGTTGCATGGCTGATAAGGGCGCTGCGGGTGGAGAAACCGAGACCGTTGTCATTGGCGCAGGGCCGGCTGGGCTGACTGCCGCCTACCTCCTCGCCAGGGAGGGTCGCAGCGTCACTGTGCTCGAAGCCGATCCGCGCTACGTGGGCGGTTTGTCTCGCACAGTACAACATCGCGGCTATCGATTTGATATTGGCGGCCACCGATTTTTCTCGAAGTCCGCCGAGATCGAGGCACTCTGGACCGAAATCCTCGGCCCCGAAATGCTCGAGCGGCCCCGCCTCTCACGTATCTACTACAAAGGGAAATTCTTTTCCTATCCGATCCACCCCGTTGAAGCTCTCCTGAAACTCGGAATACGCGAGTCGGTGCTCTCGGTGCTATCGTTTTTGCGCGCCCGGCTCGCTCCAATCCGCAACCCGCAGTCGTTCGAGGACTGGGTCACCAACCAATTTGGCAAGCGGCTCTACCGGACCTTCTTCAAGACCTATACGGAAAAGGTCTGGGGAATGAGCTGTCGCGAAATCTCGGCTGATTGGGCCGCTCAGCGGATAGCAGGGCTGTCGCTTGGCAGTGCACTGAAAAACGCCGTCGTGTCGGCGATCCCGGCTCGCTTTCAAAAAGCACAGATCAAGAGCCTCGTGCGTTCATTCCGCTATCCTCGCCTCGGACCCGGAATGATGTGGGAGCGATGCGCTGAGATGATTCGCACGTTTGGCGGCCGAGTGCGGCTGGGACATCGCGTGACGGGATGTGAGTACAGCCGGGCGACTGGCCGTTGGACTGTTCGTGCACTTTCCGGCGAGGGCGCCGAAGTCGCCTTCACATGCGACAACGTGATCAGCTCGGCGCCGATCCGCGAGCTAGCGGAGATCATTCGTCCGCCCTTGCCACAGGTCGCGCTAGAAGCAGCGCGCGGACTTCGATATCGCGATTTCCTGACCGTTGCCGTGATTCTCCGAGATAGATCGACGCTACCGGACAACTGGATCTACGTTCATGATCCGGCCGTGAAAGTGGGGCGAATTCAAAACTTCAAAGCCTGGTCGCCCGATATGGTTCCCGATCCTTCGACCGCCTGCTACGGGCTCGAATACTTTTGCTTCGAGGGCGATGGCTTGTGGACGTCGACGAATCAAGAGCTCGCGGCGCTGGCGACGCGAGAACTCGTGTACCTTGAGCTCGCGCGACCGGATGACGTTCTGGATGTGTGCGTCGTGCGGCAGCCCAAGGCGTATCCCGTGTACGATGCTGGCTATTGCGAACGCGTCGAAACGCTTCGGCAAGCGCTCGAGACAGGTTGGCCGGGCATTCATCTCGTCGGACGCAACGGAATGCATCGGTACGACAATCAAGACCACGCGATGATGACGGCTATCCTGACGGTCAAGAACATGCTCGCGGGCGAGACGATCTACGACGTGTGGGACGTTAACCAGGACGCCGAGTACCACGAAATGCACCGGGCCTCGTCGGTGTCCGGGCAACGCGCAGTGCCGCGGCGCCGCGCTTCCGGAACGCACCGCTAATGCCGAAAGCGCGGACGACGAGAAGGAAGGAAACTCGGCGCGTCGCGGGCACGCCTCCGGCTCCCCTTCAAGCTTCGGCGTCGGGCTCTACGGTCTCCGTGGTGGCCGCCCTGGGAATCCTCGCGGCATGTCTCACACCCTTCCTGCTTTGGGGCAATCCCTATCCGGAACAGGTTGTCCGCTATTGGCTCCTGGGAGCTCCGGTCGTCGCCGCCGCGGCTATTGGCGTTGCTTTATTGGACCCGCGTCGCATCGGTGGGATCGTTCGCAACGGAGTCGCCGCTATAACGAAGCCGTCGCCACTAGCGTTCTCTTGGTTCGTGGGGCTCGCCACATGCGGTCTCGCGCTTTTTCTGTCCTCGTACGCGTTTCACAGAATGGCGAGTACCACGGACGAGATCGCCGAGGTCTGGCACGCTCGAATTCTGTCGACAGGACGGCTGTCACTGCCCGTCGATCCGAATCGCGAGTTTTTTGCCCTCGAAACGGTCGTCGACCGCGGTCGCTGGTATTCGCAGTTTCCAATTGGCGGGCCCGTATCCCTACTCCCGGGTGTGGTGCTCGGTGTGCCGTGGCTCGTCAATCCGGTTTTTGCGGGCCTAAGTACGGGTTTGCTCTACCGATTCGCCCGTAGAGCCTTTGGCGAGATTCAGGGACGCGTGGCGACATTGCTCTTCGCCATCACACCGATGATGCTGTTCATGGCGGGCACGCGGATGAACCACGTTCCCGTACTCTTCCTGACCACATCGTCCCTCGCGGCGCTCGCCAAATGGGAGCAGGACACGAGCACGCGGTCGCGAATCATTGCGTCCGTTGTCCTCGGGCTCTCGCTCGGTTTGATGGCGACAATTCGTCCGCTGGATGCGGTCGCCGTCGCGCTGGTAATTGGCGTCTTCCAGCTATGGGTATTGAGCCGGTCGTGGGTCCGAGCGCCGGAGTTGCTAGCTCAAATCATCGCCGGCGTCGTCGGAGTGAGTCCACTCCTCATCGCCAACTGGCGGACCACGGGCAGTCCTCTGACGTTCGGATACGACGTATCCTGGGGTGCGGGCCATCGCTTCGGCTTCCACACAGACCCCTATGGCAATCCGCATACTCTCCGACATGCGCTGGAGCTCGCGATCACCTACGTGAGCGAGCTCAATATGTACCTCATGGCCTGGCCGATTCCCGCGCTCATAGTCCTGGTGGTTGGTCTACTCACATTGCGCTCTGTCTCGCGATGGGATTCGCTTCTGCTCGGACTGTTCGCGGCGCAACTAGGTGCGTATGCACTGTACTGGGGCGATGGCGAGTTTCTGGGGCCGCGTTTTCTCTTTACCGCTCTTCCCGCGATGGTGCTTCTGATGGTCCGGGGTTGTTTTGCGGCCGCAAGTCGATGGCCGGCGCGGCTTGCGCAGGCGGGCGTGGGATTGGTCCTCGTCTCGGCTCTCGTTGGGTGGTTAGCGCCGCCGTCGGTCTACGGCGTCTGGGGTCTCGCGCGGTCCGCACGTGATGTCAGGGGGTCCTTGAAACTCGACATCGAAGGTGCGGTTCATCGCGCGGGAATCCATCATGCCCTGGTGTTTCTCCACGAACCGTTCGGAGCGCGGCTGGCGCGGCGTCTTTGGGGCTTGGGCATCATGCGAAGTGAAGCGGCGCAACTGCTTGCTAGCCGTGACGCGTGCTCACTGCTCAGGGCGATCGATCTCGCGGAGCTCGACACGGACGTCGCCTCGCAATCACGCGAGGCGACGGTCCGGTCGGCAGCGGCCATGCAAGAGAACGACGCTGAGCTGCGAACTGCCGACCGAACGACTCACGTGAGGCCCGGCTCGGTGACGCCGGAATGCCGCGCGGAGCTGGAAGCGGACACGCGCCTGTCGTCGACTCCGTTCGGTCCTGCGTTACCACTCGAGCCAATCAGCCCGACCGGGCAAATCGACGGTGACGTGATTTACCTCGCGGATTTGGGTAATCACAACTCCGTGTTGGTTCCCCGGTTTGGCGACCGGACTTGGTACCGCCTCGCAGTGGCGGCTGATTCGGCTAGTCGGTTGAGGCCCGTACTGCTGCCGTACTGACCAAGCGAAAGGAATCATCGTGCCCGTTGTCGGGTGTGCAGCCAATCGCATGGCCAGAGTCGGCGGATTCACGAGCTTGCTGGCCGTGAGCATTGCCGGCTGCCAAAGAGCGTCGTTCCATAGCGGCTTCGCGCCGCTCAATTAAGCATTGACCGCTCATCGACGATGTGAGCGATGTCGCCAACACCTACTAGTCCTGGTCCCGCCGGGCGTCCCTCGACTGGTCGCCGGCAGCGCAAAGCTGTAAACTCACGGCGTCGGTAGCTCGCCCCCGCACGGTCTCGTTCGGCTGCTAGGCACACTGCTCCGCTTCAAATAGGTTTCCCGTTGGCCGCTGCTTACTCGTCGGGCGGCCAATAGCCTATTTCAATCACATCACATGCGATTGTTGAGCGGCCCACAGGCTATTCCATCACATCATATGCGCTTTGTGACGAGAGGCTTTGTTCAGCTCATGCTGGTCGTACTCGCGGCCTGCGCCGGCGCGTCGGGCGCGCAGCACGACCGTCAGCCGCAGCCGCTCCGTGATATCCTCACGCGGGACGAGATCCTCGCCTCGACCTCGAACACCGGCGATCTGCTGCAGGCGATTCAGAGCCTGCGCCCGAATTTTCTCGTCACCCACCCGAGCGCGCACTCGAGCCGCTCAGCAGCGGCCCTGCCGCTCGCCGTCTACGTCGGCCGCATCCGGCAGACGGGTATCGACGCCCTGAAGTCCATCGGCGCGGCAAACGTGGCCGAGGTACGATACCTCGACCCCACCGCCGCGCAAAACCAATTTGGTTTTGTCGCAACCGGTGGGGCGTTGGTTATAAAGCTCTACGAAACCCCGAAGAATCCCGAAGGCGGCGCTTAGCCGCGCCCGCCGCCGAGCTTCTCGCGAACCATATCGTCAGCCTCCTCCTTCTGCTTCGTCAGGAGGTCGGCGGCCGTCTTCCGCTGCGTTTCGTCGAGGATCGCCATCGCGTCTGTGGCCGATGACTCGTAGTTGCCGCGGATCGTCCCGACGACCGCCCCGAGCGCCCGGCGCGCGGCCATCATGCGATCGCGCTCGTCGTCTTTCGGGTCGCCTGAGTGAAGCGGCGGCTGCGCCAAGCGCTTCAGTGAATCGAGCGCCTTGAACGACGGCTCGTTCGCGTCCTTAAGCTTGGCCTCGAGCTCCTTCAACTTGTTCACTTGATCATCGGAAAGCTTCAGATCCTTCTTCTTGTCGAGCAGCAGCTTGACCGGGCTCGTATTCTCGAGATCACCCTTCGAGAGCTTTACGCCCTTGTTGGCGTTTTCCACCGAGTTCCAATCGGCTTTCGGATCGCCGCGAACGCGGCTGCTGCCGCCCCCGCCCCGCTGAGCCAGGGCAACTGCTGGGACAAGAACTAGAGACAGTAGGGCAATTTTGGTGGGACGCATGATGGCGACTCCGGGGTGGATTGGCCGGGCGAAAACCCTCAGCCTATTTAGCGTTCGGTCCTAAGAAAACGTTGAGCGCGCCGAGCGCAAGACGGAGTCAAACTGTTAAGCACGGTCGAACTTCCGACGGGACGCATCAAGCTTGCGCGCCAGCGTCACGGAGTGCATACAATAGTGGGCGTACGCCCGGCCTAGGACGCGTGCCCGCCCCCACCCACGACCAGACCAACGATGCTGAAGCGCCACCTCACGCTCTCAGTCGTCTGTTCGCTCATCGGGCTTCACCCGCTCGTTGCGCAGCGCGGGCTGGCTCGTGTCCGCGGCGTCGTTTTCGACAGCCTGCGCGGCAAGCCGCTGGGGAACGCCTCGGTCTCCATAGCGGGCGGGCGCTTCGCGATGAACACCGATCCGAGCGGTCGTTTCGAGTTCGACAGCGTCCCGCCGGGTACGTTCGTCATCACGGCGCGACACGCCCTCCTCGACTCCATCGGGCTCCCGGGTCTGTCGACGAAAGCGGTCGTCACCGAGGACGGCGGGGAGGGCGACATCAATCTCAGCGTGCCTTCGTTCGCGAGCATGTGGCGGGTGGCGTGCGGCGACCGCCGGCCCCCGCGCGATAGTGGCATCGTTTACGGGACGATTCGCGACGCCGAGTCGAGCCGGCCCATCGCCAACGCGTCGGTCGAAGTGTCGTGGTCCGACTTCGTGCTTCAACAGCAGAAGGTTCGCGAGCGGAGATGGCGCATCGACACGAAGTCGAATAGCGCGGGCGGCTACGCTATCTGCGGCGTTCCTGTCGACATAGCGACCGAGCTCCACACACGGGCCGAGTCTGCGGAGAGCGGTGTTCTCGATCTGCCGGTCGGTGCAACTCGAGTGCAACGTCGTGACCTGCTGATCGCGACCAACGACACGAACGCGCGCGGCCGGCTTCGCGGCACGGTGATCGATCACTTGGGGACGATCGTCACCGACGCGGTCATCCGGGTGGACAGCTCGAGCGAGGGCCGAACGGATTCGACGGGTGCCTTCGAGCTCACGCGCGTTCCCGCCGGCACCCGCGAGGTGAAGGTGCTCGCGATCGGCGCTGAACCGATGACGATCGTCGCCGACATCATGCCGCGCGAGACGACGACGTTGGCGGTGCAGCTTCGTCCGGTCTACACGCTCAACACGGTGACGACCACTGGAACTCGCGGCGCGCGCGTGTTCGCGTCGGAATTCGAGGTTCGCCGCAAGAGCGGCTTCGGCTACATGCAGGACTCGACGACGATCGCCCGCTATCCGCAGTTCGTGAACGCGTTGCGGTCATTCCCGAGTCTCAACGTGCAGCAGCGGCCGACGACGCTGATGATCACGGTGCCGAACGGGAAGGGCGGCGACTGCCAGCCGGACGTTCTCATCGACGGCGCGCGCGGGACGTTCAACCATCTGCTCGATCTGATGCCGAACGAGATCGGCGGCGTGGAAGTATACACGCACGCCGCCCACATCCCCTCGCGCTTCGTCCCCGCCGGCATTCAGCCGCAATGCGGGATGATTCTCGTCTGGACGAAGTACGGATTTAGGAATCGCTGAGCGTGACACGAGACACGGGCCTAACGATCGACCGAAGTAGCGGCGTGGTGAAGCGGTTCCTCCATTCCCTGTCGCGCCGTCTCCGTGCCGTTCCGCGATTCTCAGTGCAGTTCATCCGCGAATAAACCTC
>Ga0070659_100000185_pt1 | contig 47638 bp, 25 predicted proteins | sample KBSC23metaG_FD_64666 | JGI IMG/M metagenome (GOLD analysis project Ga0070659, IMG submission 64666) | Corn rhizosphere microbial communities from Kellogg Biological Station, Michigan, USA - KBS C2-3 metaG | ecosystem: Host-associated > Plants > Roots > Rhizosphere > Soil ... | reverse complement strand
ACTGGCACTTAGCAGTGCATTAGCGCAAAGCAGAAAAATTACGGGCAAGGTTACAAGTTCTGATGACGGTCAGCCATTACCTGGTGTTTCCGTACAAATTCAAGGTCTCCGCACCGGAACACAAACCAATGCCAATGGCGATTACAGCATAGATGCTGCTTCAAATCAATCGTTGGTTTTCACTTATATCGGTTCTGTTACCCAAGTGGTAAAAGTTAACGGCCAAAGCGTTATTAACGTTAAGCTGGCCTCCGATGCCAAATTACTGACTGAAGTTGTTGTTGTACCTTACGGTGCTGCGAAAAAAGAAGCGATTACCGGTTCAGTAGCCGTATTAGGCGCTAAAGACATCGAAAAAAGAACTGTAACCAATATCACCAGTGCATTACAAGGTTTAGCGCCTGGTCTTTCAGTAGGCGCCTCTAACGGACAGCCGGGTAACAGTGCCGCAATTCGTATCCGTGGTTTCGGTTCGATATCTGCATCAAGCAGCCCGCTGTTTGTATTAGATGGTTCACCATTTGATGGCAACATTGGCGATATTAACCCAAATGATATTGAAAGCGTAACCATTTTAAAAGATGCCTCTTCATCTGCTTTATATGGTTCAAGAGCATCAAACGGTGTTATTATGCTTACCACCAAAAGAGGCAAGGGAGCACAACCAAACATCAGCGCTACTTTTAGCCAGGGTTATTCAACAAGGGGCATTCCTGAATACGACAGGTTAGATGCTTATCAGTATTATCCTGCAGTTTGGCAAGCCATCAAAAATAATTTGATGTATTCTGCTACACCTACACAAAGCGAAGCTACTGCTTCGACTAATGCAAGTGCTACAGTTGCAACTAACCTTGTTTATGATCCTTTTAATGTTCCGGGTAACCAACTTGTTGGTACTGATGGTAAATTAAACCCTAACGCCAAGTTGTTATACAATGACTTTGACTGGTATGCACCTTTAAAAAGATCAGGTTCCAGAACAGATGCGGTGTTTAGCACATCGGCAAAAACTGAAAAATCTGATTACTATGTATCGTTAGGTTACTTAAATGACCAGGGATACTTATTAAAAACTGATTTTAGGCGTTTCAATGGGCGTGTTAACGTTAATACCAAACTTAACAAATGGTTAAAAACAGGTTTAAATCTATCTGGTTCAACATCTGATGCAAACATAGCCAGTGATAATGCTACCGGCAGCGGATCAAGCTTTATTAACGTTTTTAACTTTGCAAGGTATATTGGCCCTATTTATCCGGTGCATGCATTTGATGCCTCAGGTAACCCGATAATGAATACTGTTACAGGTGAGCAATGGTATGATTATGGTGCACATCCGGGAGCAGTAGCACGTCCTTCGGGTGCCAGTGCAGGCCGTAACGTAGTTGACGAAACTATATTGAACGAAAACTTATACAGGAGGAATTTAATTAGTGCAAGAAGTTATGTTGAAGTGAAATTTTTAAAGGATTTCACCTTTACGCCAACCTTCAGCATTGACATGCGCAATAATAACTCAAGCTCTTTTTGGAACCCATTAGTGGGTGATGGAGCCAGCACTAACGGTTCGGCTACATTTACTAATAGCACTATACGGTCTTATACTTTTAACCAAATATTAAGCTATAATAAAACTGTAAAACAACATAGTTTTTCTGCTTTAGTAGGTCACGAAAATTATGATTATACCTTCCGCACTTTCAATGCTAACAGAACAAATCAACTGTTATCCGGAAATACAGAGCTTGCTAACTTTGTTACAGCCGTAAGCTCTGGCGGTAACTCAGATCAGGATAAGATCGAATCATATTTCTCAAAATTTGGTTACAACTATGCTGAGAAATATTACCTGGACGCATCTATTCGTCGTGATGGTTCATCAAGATTTTCTCCGCAATCAAGGTGGGGTACTTTCTACTCATTGGGTGGTTCATGGGCTATCAACAAAGAAACCTTTATGGACAAAGCAACATGGGTTGATGATTTGAGATTGAAAGTATCATACGGTGCTGTAGGTAACAACGCGTTGTTAAAATCAGGTAACGCTAACTATTACGGATACCAGGCATTTTATGACCTGGGGTGGAACAACAACAGCGAAGGTGGTGCATTATTATCATCAACTGCCGCTCCAGACCTGAAATGGGAAACACAAAATACTTTTAATACAGGCATCAGCTTCTCTTTCTTTAAAAGAAGAGTATATGGAGAGCTTGAGTATTACAAAAAGACAGTAGATAACTTGCTTTTTGCTGTACCTCAACCGCTTTCAAACCCGGTTACTACTACAAACCAAAACATTGGTTCAATGTACAACCAGGGTGTTGAACTTCAGTTAGGTGCCGATCTTGTTCGTTCTAAAGGCTTTACCTGGAACTTGTTAACCAACTGGACAGTATTTAAAAACAGGATAACCAAACTTCCTGCAGAAACACCAACAATCGTAAGTGGCACCAAAAGGTTAGAAGCTGGCCACGATATTTATGCTTATTGGTTAAGGCAATATGCCGGTGTAGACCCAAGTGATGGTTCTGCATTATATATACCTGCTGATGGAACTGCAGCTTCGAACATACGTACAGTTAATGGTGTACAATATGTAACTAACCAATCGTTTGCTAAATTCGATTACTCCGGTTCTGCTATACCTGACCTGATCGGTTCATTTACCAACACGTTCTCATACAAAGGTTTGTCATTATCTGTTTTGGTTAACTATCAACTGGGTGGTAAATTTTACGACAGTGTTTACCAGGGTTTAATGAGTACAACCTCATATGGCAGTGCTTTGAGTACCGATATCTTAAACTCATGGACGCAAACAAATACAACAAGCAGCATTCCAAGAGCAGATTTTGGTGCATCATCAAATACAAATGCTACATCCAACAGATGGTTGATCAGTGCGTCTTATTTGAGCTTAAGAAACATTAACCTTTCTTACACATTACCAAGAAGCATAACAAATAAAATTAATGTATCAAGCGCAAGGTTATTTGTAACCGGCGAAAATCTGGCTATGTTCTCTAAAAGAAAAGGCTTGGATCCAACCGAATCATTTGACGGTTTGAATGCCAATACTTACAGCCAGAACAGGGTTATCAGTTTTGGAGTTAATTTTTCATTATAATATTTAAAGTAAAAAAGATATGAAAAAGATTATATTATTTTCAGGTGTCTTGGCTACGCTGGTTGTTTCAAGTTGTCAGAAAGACTATCTTGAAACCAAACCAACCGATCAGGTTGATAATAGCGCCATATTCACCACTACCTCAAATGCAAATGTTGCATTAAATGGTATTTACAGTTATATGTTTACCAGAACAACTACCACCACCAGCAACGCACAAGGCAAACCTGGTGTTCCGGGAATATTATTAGGTATCGATTTTATGGGCGAAGATCTGCACCAGGCCAATGCAACCTGGTTCACTTCTACCGGCGAAGGTAATTATTTATCACCGCGAACAGACAATGCCGCAAGTAACCTTTACTATTACCGAACTTTTTACAGGATGATTGGTAATGCAAATTACATTATCGATAATATTGATAATGCAGTAGGAGCCGCATCAGAGAAAGCCAGGATCAAAGCAGAAGCTTTAACTATCCGCGCGTATTCATACTCATACCTTGTACAATTTTATGGCACCAGGTATAATGCTGCCGCTAAGCCAAACACACAATTAGCGGTTCCGTTATTGTTAAAATCATCCGACACCAGGATGCCACGGGTATCTGTTGAAGAGATTTACGCGGCGATCATAGCTGACCTGGATGCGGCCATCTCGTTAAACGCAACAACCAAAGTAAATAAAAGCCATGCTGATGTTTGGGTAGCTAAAGGCTTAAGGGCAAGGGTTGCTTTAACTATGCAGGATTATCCTACTGCAATCACCTATGCAAAACAAGTGATTGATGGTGGTGCGTATCCGTTAATGAGCCAGGCTGCTTATCAAACCGGCTTTAACGATGCTCCAAACTTATCAGAAGTAATGTGGGCCTGTATGCCAAATACGGAGCAAGGTGACACATTTGGATCTTTCTTTGGACAAATTGGTTATAATGCCAATACTTCTTACGAGAGAGGAACTCCTAAAATGATCAACTCTAACCTGTATGCTCAACTATCCACAACAGATGTGAGGAGTAAAATGTGGGAACCAAATCCAACAACAACCAACTTTCCGTTACCGCTTTCAACGTTTGTACGCCGCCCTTATATGAGCCGTAAATTTGCTACAAAATCAAATGACGGACCTTCATTAGGTGATGTACCATTGATGCGCAGTGCAGAAATGTACCTGATCCTGGCAGAAGCTTATGCAAGTTCAGCGGTTCCGCAAACTGCCTTGGCACAGGCTGCCTTGTTTAGTTTAGTTAAGGCAAGAGATTTAAACGCTGTAATATCTACAAATACAGGTGCTGCCTTATTAAATGAGATATGGATTAACAGAAGAGTTGAACTTTGGGGCGAAGGTTTCAGATATTTAGATTTGAAACGCCTAAACCAACCTTTGGATAGAACAGCAGCAAACGTACCTAACTTTGTTCCGGCTTCGGTTGCTAACGTACTTTCGATTCCGGCAGGCGACCCACGTTTCTTGTTCCTGATCCCAAGAGACGAGATGAATGCCAATCCAAACATCGGGCCACAAAACCCTTAATACTACTCGTAAACAACGATTGAAATACAAAAAAGACCGCTCTTAACCAGGCGGTCTTTTTTATTGGGTGATATTCACCTATCCTTTTGAGCAAAGGTTACCTAATTTTGCTGCTGATCAAGGTATTGTCGTTAATAATTTGATCAGTTAATAGTTAAAAAGTCAGTCACGCGATGTGAGTGACTTTTTTTGTTTAGCAACCAACCATCATACCCCAACCGAAAGGTGATTATCGCACAGTTTATATTATGTTATAATAAATACGTTCGTGATAGATTAATCTTCATGTTTTGAGATTAATTAAGTTAAAGAATGAATATTGAAAAGCCGGTCACGCGAGGTGGTTGGCTTTTCACCTTTTAAGCCCCATTCAATTATGCATTCGCTAATTCAGCAGCTCGGGGCGGTACTCAAAATGCATGGTATCATAATGGTACCATTTACCACCCCATATAAAGCCGTATTTCTCAAAAATATCAACAATCCCCTGCGGTATCCTGTTTTTGTATTTCACATCATTGCTTTCATCTGTACAATGACAGGCCCATTGCCAGTAATCAGAGTAGTCGGTATTAATATCCACCGTCATCCCGAAGCTGTGCATGCTATGCCTGTTGGTACCGCGAATATTCCTCCATAAAAAGGTACCGCCAATATTAACCAGGTAGTTTTTCCATTCCGGGTGTTCGTCAAGTTCTTTAGATACCTGCATTAGCTTTTTATCCACTTCGTTAACCCTGGTTATCCTAATGGTTTGCCCTACCAGCTTAGGGCACCATACAATGGTAGTGAGGTTCTTTTCCACTTCAGCGGCCGATCCGCCGTATATTTTCATAAAAAAAGCCTCGTTCCGTACCCTGCCCGGGTCAAAGTTTTTTGTAGGTGCTGATACCGGAATGCCCTTAACATACTGTTGCGAAAACATATCCTCCAGGTCGGGCCTTTCCAGCAGCTCTATAACCGATTTATTTTTAATACCATCGTCCCAAACCATGGTACTCTTATCCTTAAATACAATATGATTGTTTGCGAAGCCGCTGATCACATTTTTATAAGCTCTTAGCAGTTTTGCTGCATCTGCCGGTACAGAGTCGGCCACGTTAGTTTTTGTGTTACGCTGCTGCGGATACACGCATGGCATCAAAACAATTAATATCAATAAACACAAAATACTTTTTTTACTCATGCCGATAATTAAAAATAAACAACCCCCACCTAAAGGTAGGGGTTGTGGTTTATTCCCGAAAGGAACGTTCGTTAAAAAAATTTGATCTGCTACATCAGCGGACTAAAAGGAACGATATATAGGGCTTTTGCGCAGCCGAAGTTTTACCATTATATCCCAGGGCAAAGCCGCAAAGAACACGCTGGCTTAATGGCACACTGGTGCTGGTGTATGACGAAATTACATTGTTCGTTCTGCCGGAACCGGCCGTACGTATCTTCCATATGCCGTTTGTGGTACCCATTTTAAATTTAATATCGGCGCTGTTTTGCATGTAACCAAGGTTAGATACCATAAGCGAATCGCTCCTCTGGTCTGTAGCAGTTGTTGCCGCAGTGCCATAGTAAACATCTATGGCCGCCACGTTAGGCATTAAATTCAGGAAATGCAATCGTGCATAATTAGTATCGGGCAGGTTCACATTCTCCTGGGTTAATACACTTTTGGTATTAGCGGTAGTATCGGTAATATGCGAGATGTAGGTTTTGCCTGCATCCATTTGAAATGTGGTTGTATAAAGTACTAATGAGTCGAGGCCATTATCAACTTTATAAGGCAAAATTACTGATAGCTTTACTGTACCCGGAGTAACACTTATCACATCGGCCGTACTGGCGCCACCCGTGTTATATCCGCCACCCGGAAATGGCGAGCGGGCGGTTAAAGGACCGCCTACACGCTGGTCGTTTATCTTGAACCAAACTGAGCGGTTGTTGGCATAATTAGATTCATAATTGATCTTTAAAAATGAATAGCTGTTATCCAGTTTTTTTGTGTCGCCGTAGTCAGACAGGGTTTTGTCGCACCCTATAGCTATAATTGCAAGGGCGCAAATACACATTGCTATAATTGAGTTTCTTTTCATTTCTGATAGTTTTTAATATTAAAAATCAAGGTTGGCTAAACCACATTTCCACAGTATTATAATTCAGCGCTAAGCCGCCCCATTTTGCCAATTCGTCGGCATTCCATACATATTCAGAGTTATAGCGCGGCCTGTTTCTGTAAGCGTATTTACCGCCGTTAGTACTAAAAAACTCCGAACCCGACAGCTGATAATATGTTCTGAAAATTGTTGGATCGTAGTGATATTTACGCAGATCGCACCAGGTTTCGGTACCTCCCCAGCCCCATTGCGCTATATACTTTTGCTGCATAATATCGGCTTTGGTAAGTGCTGCCGCATTTTGCGCTACCTCGCTCGAAGCCATGTAGGTATTTATTTCGGTAGTTGATATAGTCGCATCGGGGGTGGCAGCAGTACGGCCATATTGATTATAGAAATCGAAAGTAGCTCTTATACCATTGGTATATGCTGTATAAGCACCCGCATCGCCGGGACCGTTCTTAATAAACAAGGCTTCCGCCAAAACAAATTGCAATTGCGAATAGGTCATGATCGGATAGCGTGCTTTATCAGTAAAAATATATTTCCCATTGTAATAAGTTGCACCCGCCGGTAAATACCCTAAAACAGTGGGTACAGTAGTCGTATTGTTCCCGTGTGTGGGAGTAACTGCACCATATATACCATTTGTTGGCGCCGAAGTAGTACCCGAAATCAGGAATCGGCTTAAACGCGGATCTACCGATGTTGTGGGCGATACAGTGGGCGTACCTCTCACTCCTCCGGTTAACAGGCCCAAAATGGCTGTAGTCTGTCTTCCGTAACCTGTACTCGAATTTAATAAGCCCGAGTTCGCGGTTCCCGCATTAAGCGGGCCTAAGGGATTAGCATCAACAACGGTTGCCGCATTAAAAAAGATTGTTGCATCTTCGGTTTCATTGATAAATGATAAGCCAACGTACTTGCTTACGCTATCGGCATATTGTGTTTTAAATTGTGATTTGTTTACCAGGTGGCCGTATTGCAGGGCAAACAAACCATAAACAAACTTTTTCCACTTGGCTTTATCCCCTTTATAAATGCCATCACCGGTAACGCCTTGCAATGTAGGTGCATAGTTAATAGGACTGGTCATGTTTAAATACTTAATAGCCAGGTTGCCCCATTCTTTTACCTTATCGTATACCACCGGCTGGTCCTGGTAAGTATAAGTTAACTTGCCGGGAGTAAATGCATCGGTAACATTTAGAGGGCCGTATTCATCGGTGGCTATCTGGTAGGCCCATGCTTTAATAGCGTAACCAATACCAGCATATTCGTATTTCTGATTAGCTACGGCATCTTTTATCATGTTTTCAAGGTTTACACCAAGGTCAAAATATACCATCCGCCATACCACACCGCCCACATCGCTCGCACTGGGATACCCATGCTGCTCCCAGTAACCCGTAGCAACTGCTGTACCGTCAGTACTTGCTAAATTTTGTGTTATTTTTGAGATAGCCCTTGTATAATCCTGCTCCGTTCCGTTACACATCTGGTATTCAATCGGTGGTAATAAAAGTTCCGCTTTTACGATCTGCGGTACTGCCGGGTTACTGTTAACATCCAGGTACTTATTGCAGCCTGTTGCAGCAATCAATATTGTTGCAACTAACATTGTATATATCTTTTTCATCTTCATTCGTTCTTATAATTTAAGGTTTAAACCTAAGTTGAAAGCAATAGGCTTACCAACGTTACCGTAATCTATTCCGTAACCGCCAATACCGCCCGAAGCAGTGTTTGTTGCATTACTTTCAGGATCGGTACCCGAGTAATTGGTGAACAGCAAGGCATCTGTTACCGTAAATAGCACACCTAAACCTTTTACAAAGCCCAGTTTTGACAAAGCAGACTGGGGTAAATTATAACGCAGGGTTATATCGCGCAGGCGTAGTGCTTTAATATTGTGTTCAACAAACATCTCGGGCGATACGTTTGTGGTATAAAATCCGGAGTTATCATAAGGAATGATAGCTATATTATTTGGCGTAGGGTGATCGGTATTTTGTAAACCATCGCTCAGTACCCCGGTTATTATCCGCGGCACCTCTCTGTCGAGTGTTTTTACACTTATGCCTCTTGTATAGGCTTCGTATTCTGTTCCGTTAACCACGTCGCCTCCATAGCGCAGATCCCAAAGGAAAGATAAACTCAGGTTTTTATAGGCAAACCTGTTTTGCAGCCCCATCTGGAACTTCGGAGTACGATCACCAATAGGATAATAATTAACGTCGGATATAACAGGTAAGCCGGTGCCCGGGCTGATCAATATCTGGCCGGCATTGTTTTTGGCAAACCGGGGGCCGGTTACGGTACCGGTACTATAACCGGGCGATACAGCGCTTCTTACCGAGCCAACTATCCAGGTATCCGAATCATATAATTCAGGTAATTCATTAGCTACCGAAAGCACTGTACCCCTGTTTTGGGTATAGTTTAATGTCATATCCCATTTAAAGTCTTTATTCTTAATGGGAGAGCCGGTCAATTGGATTTCAATACCCCTGTTTCTAACGGTACCGCCATTCATTTGTTCAAGCACAAAACCGCTTATATAACTTAACCGCGGGTTAATGATCTGGCCATCACTTAAAAGGTTATAATAGTTGAAGTCTATCCCGAGTCTGTTATTTAAGAATTGAAGTTCGATACCTGTTTCAAAGTTCTTTGTCTTTTCAGGACTTAGAGCAGGATTACCCGCGTTAACGCCTAAGGCATAGCCGCCACCAGTTGTATTGGCCGGAGTATAATTTGTACCTTTTGCATATACTTTATATGGCTCTTTACCTGTCAATGCATACGAAATACGTAATTTTCCATAATCAAGAAAAGGGACGGCGTCTTTTACCTGTTTTAACTCGGTAAAATTAAACGCCAAACTGGCTGATGGATAAGCAAAATAAGGAAAAGCCGGAGCAGTTGTTCCGGTATTGGCGTTAAGGCTCGGGTATAATTTTGATGATCCGTCAACACGCCCTGTAAGTGTAAGATACAACATCGATTTGTATCCTAAAATAGCCTGTGCAAATGCCCCAACACTACGATACCTTTCTATATACAGCAAAGCGTTACGCGTAGTAGGTAACGTATTGTTTATACTGTAAAAATCAGGATCATAAAAGTGAGTGCCGTATTGCGAATTAAGCGTTGAATAAAAAGAGTTAAAAGTAGCGCCAACAATATAAGTACCGGTAAAAGACCGGCTCATGGTGGTTCTTGCCGTAGCCGTTAACGATCCGTTGTATATTTTAGCGATCTGCTGGTAATCTGTTATACTACCCAATGTTGGTGCAGTAGCCGACCCCGAACCTTTATATGATTGCCCGTTATAAACCTGCATACCATCGGTTGCAGTAACATCGGTACCAAATATTGCATTTACACTTAACCATTTTGCCGGAGTGAGTAAAAGGTTAACGTTGCCTATAAACCTGTCATTTTTGTCTTGTGCAGGGTCTTTATACACATCCCACAGCGGGTTGTCATATTCACTATATATGCTGGAATACCGTGTTATACGATTACCGTTTGCATCCTGATAATCTTTGATGTCATAATTCGACGGATAACGCAGCAATTCCATTAAGGCGCCATTGTTTGCCTTATTTGCTTTGTTGTTTACCGAGTTCATATAGCTAAGCGTAGTGGTAATTTTTAATAATGGCGAAATTACCGCGCTGCCTGTAAGGCGGCTTGAAAACCTGGTATAGGTTGTGGTTGGAATAACACCCCTGGTGTCGCTATACTCGTTAGACCAGTAATAGGTAAACTTATCCGTACCTCCCTGAAAAGCAAGATTATGCTTTTGGCCGTAGCCTGTCTGGAAAAAATTATGAATGTTATCATAAATTTTAGTGCCCGGAGCATATTTAGGCCCAAAATAGGTAGATACCGTTGAGCTAAAAACACCTCCGGTTGCACCCGCGCTATAAACCTGCTGCATTTCGGGGAACTTGTTTAGCTGCTCAACTTTAAATGAGTTGGTATAAGTAATGGTTCCGGCACCGGCCTTGCCCTTTTTGGTGGTTATTAAAATTGCACCGCCTGCGCCCGCGCTGCCAAATAAAGCGGTAGCTTCAGGGCCCTTCATAATAGTATAAGTTTCAATATCATTCGGGTTAATATCCATTGCCCGGTTTGAATAATCCTGGGCGCTGTTTGCTCCGTTGGTAACCAAATTGTTTTGATTTACGGTGGTATTATTAATAGGCACCCCATCCATCACTATCAGGGCATTGTTGTCGCCGCTGATGGATGTAAAACCCCGCAATACAATTTGCGCCGAAGCGCCAGGAGCGCCATTGGTGCTATTGATGGATAAGCCCGGTACACGGCCCTGTAAACCGCCGAAGAAATCGTCGCGCTGTGTTTCTGATACGTCGTCGCCTTTAACTGTTGGCGTTGAGTATCCCAAACTCTTCTTATCACGCGAAATGCCATAGGCCGTGATCACCACCTCATTTAAGGTGGTACCATCCGATTCTTTAAGCTTTACATTGTAGGTGTTGCCTGTGCCAATGGTAACATCCTGTGCCGCATAGCCGATAAATGTAAATGTTAATACCTGGCCGGCGTTTGCCTTGATAGTGTAATCGCCTGTGCCGTTGGTAACTGTGGCTGATGATGACCCTTTAACCCTTACGGTTACTCCCGGCATTGGGCTGCCGTCTTTTTCATCAGTAACTTTTCCTTTTACAGTACCTTGTGCCATAACCTGGGTTAGGCAATAAAACACTGCAAAAAAGAGCATGAGTAGCTTTTTTTTCATAATTAATTGTTAGTTGTCAGTTAAAAAATAGTAATGCTATAAGATGCGGGAATGGGCTAATGCCATGTCGTTACACCCTCATAATGCTAATTTAACTTATTATTTATATTATAACAAAATAACTTTACTAACAATTAAAAACGTTACCTACTCATTGTTAAGCTTATATAAATAAAACCATATTGGTTTCGGGTACATTTTCGTAGTTAATTAACACCGCTAATACATATACCTTACAAAAGCCTCCATCGCTTCGTATTCGGCAAGGCCAAGCTGATCATAGCGTTGCGCGGTTTCACGGTTACGGTCGGCCGCCCGCTCCCAGAACTCGCGCGAATCATCCCCCGGGAATACCGGCCTGTCTTTTTGCGACTGATGCTTAAATATGGCATTGCGCTTTCTGTCTACTTCCTGGGGCGACAGCGGCACTGCCATTTCTATCTCGTAGGTATCAAACTCATGCCAGGCGCCGCGGTACATCCATAGCCAGCAATCGTTTACCCAGGTTTCGGTTGCCCTTAAGCGATTTAAAGCCGCCAGAATGATGTTGAAACATACAATGTGTGTACCATGCGGGTCGGCAAAATCTCCGGCAGCAAATATCTGGTGCGGCTTTACCTGCTGCAGCAGATCAATGGTGAGCTGTATATCCGCCTCGCCAACCGAGTTCTTCTGGGTTTTGCCTGTTTCATAAAAAGGCAGTGCCATAAAGTGGATATGGTCGTCGGGCAAGCCGGCATACCTTGCCCCTGCTATGGCTTCGCTTTTGCGGATAAAGCCCTTTACATCGCGTATGGTTTGAGTATCTACCTGGTTGGGATGCTTTTTAGCCATAAATTTACGCATCTCATCATGCATGTTCTGTAGCTTTTCATATTCGCCGCCGGTGCTTTTATTAAAGTCGATGGCAAACTCCACATAGCGCAGCACATCATCATCCCAAACCGCGGTATTGCCCGATGTTTGATAGGCCACATGCACGTTGTGCCCCTGGTCAACCAGGCGGATAAACGTTCCGCCCATAGATATCACATCATCATCAGGGTGCGGCGAAAATATCATTACCCGCTTTTTATCGGGGTTTGCCCTCTCCGGCCGCTGCGAATCATCGGCACCAGGCTTCCCTCCCGGCCAACCGGTAATGGTATGCTGCAGTTTATTGAATATATCAATATTAATGTTGTAAACCGGCCCCTGCACCACGGCCAGCTGTGCCATGCCATGGTTGTTGTAATCGTCTTCGGTGAGTTTCAGTATCGGCTTCTTTAATGTAGTAGCCAGCCATATCACCGCTTTCTTTTTTAGCTGATCCGTCCAGGTACAATCCTTTACCAGCCATGGCGTATCAAATCGGGTAAGGCCCGATGCCGCTTCTTCGTCCAGTATAAATTCAACATTCTCCGATAACTGCAGGTAGGTAGCAGGCACATCGCCCGACATATCCCCCTCAACCGCCTTTTTAATAATAGGCGCTTTCTTTTTGCTCCAGGCCATCAGGATGATCTCGCGGGCCTTAAAAATAGTGCCTATACCCATGGTGATGGCCTTAGTAGGTACATTTGCCTTACCGCCAAAATCGCGGGCGGCATCAAGGCGGGTAAGGTCGTCCAGCGTTACTATCCGCGTACCCGAGTTGGGTGCCGAGCCGGGCTCGTTAAAGCCGATGTGCCCGGTACGGCCTATACCCAGTATTTGCAGATCGAGCCCGCCAACAGCCTCTATCTGCTTTTCATAATCCAGGCAAAAAGCGGCAACCTGCTCTTCGGGTAATGTTCCGTCGGGGATATGGATGTTCGCCTTATCGATATCGATATGATCGAACAGGTTCTCGTTCATAAAGGTAACGTAGCTTTGCACCGCCGTAGCTTCCATGGGGTAATACTCATCCAGATTAAAGGTGATCACGTTCTTAAAGCTCAGCCCCTCTTCGCGATGCAGCCTCACCAGTTCATTGTAAACACCAACCGGGGTAACACCCGTTGCCAGGCCCAGTACCGCTTGCTGCTTACTTGCCGACCGGCTTTTTATCACTTCGGCAATGCGGTGCGCAACCGCAACAGAAGCTTGTGCTTTATCAGGATATACCGTAACCGGCAACTTTTCGTACCGGGTTTCTTCTAACAAATTCAGACGTGCCATGAGGCTAATTTAGGCGTTATAATTTGCAAACAAATTATTTATGCAATTTTTCCGTTACATAACTATCGAAAAGGCAGGTATTTGTCGGTATATTTTAAAACTTGCATACCTACCCATATTGAGTACTGTGGCATGGCAGTTTGCTAATTAATGCATTACACTGCTGTTTTAAGAATAATAGTAAATACATGCCATACCTCATCATAGCTATATTGCAGCTTAAAGCCACAGTTCTGGCATATTTGCCACGCTTGCGTAAGCCCAAGGCCGCTACCTTCCGATTCTGGCGACCGGTAAAAACGCTGGAATATAGCGTGTTCATCCAGTGCGCCATACTTACCGGTGTTTTTTATTATAAGCGCCTCGTTGGTTAGTGTGATACTTATTTCGCCGCCTGTTTTATTATGCCTGATGGCGTTACCTATTAAATTAGCCAATAAAATATCCAGTAAAGTATGGCTAATGGTTATCCAAACATCCGTCAGGTTAATTTTTAATACCAGGTCTCTGTCGGTTGCCATGTCCTGAAACTCGCTGCATGTGCTCTCTATCGCTTTTTTCAGATCAAGGTACTCCTGGTCGTTTATCAGTTTGTTCTCAATTTTAGTCAGCAGCAGCATAGCTTTGTTAAGACGAGTCAGCTTGGTCATGGTGCCATACATATCGTTAATTAACACACCTTGCCGCTCGGTAAGGTTGCTGCTTTGTATCAGGGTATCCAGCTTCGAGTTCATTACCGCTATTGGGGTCATCAGTTCGTGAGCCGCGTTTTCAACAAAATCCTTTAGTTCCAGGTAATCATGCCTGACCCTGACAGTCATGGCCGATATTTCATGATTCATATCCTGAAATTCAACAATATCTGTTTTAAGGTCTTTAATGCTATTTTGGTCGGTAAGGTTAAATAACTTTATCTGCCCCAGTATCTCATAAAATGGCCGCCACAGGTTACGAATAAGAAGCCGGTTGACGGTTACAATAACAATAATCAGTAACAGAACAATGCCGAGCGTGATGAAGAAAATCATTCTGATCAGATCTTCAGTTTCTACTTTCGATTCAATGATCGTTATACTGTAATTTGTTTCGTTTACTTTAACCCAGGATAATAATTCCCGGCCCGACTCTTCTTCCCTGTCGCGTTCGTCCCAATAAGGTGTATTTTTAAATTTTCTGGGCACCGTATTTTGCCCTATAGGTTGAAAATGTATTTTCAGATCGGCCGACTTAAAAACCTGCGGCAAGCGGTGATTGAACTTTACATAGTCGAATATTTCATTTTCCTCTACGGCCAGGTCTTTATCAACCTGGTTGGTTAAAATATAGCTTATGGTGAAATAATAAACAAAACCGGTAACTACAATAACCAATATGGTAACCAATATGCTGATGCGGTTATATTTATCGAGGAGTTTCATTGGTCGGCCAGTTTATAACCCATACCATAAGCCGAGTGAATATAATCTTTACAACCGGCGTCGATCAGCTTTTTACGCAGGTTTTTTATGTGCGAATAAATAAAATCAAAATTATCGGCAGCATCTATGCCATCGCCCCATAAATGTTCAGCCAAAGCATTTTTTGATATTACTTTGCCCTTATTGGCGATAAAATAAAGCAGTACGCCATATTCCCGTTTTGTAAGTTTAACAGTTTGCCCATGTACGCCTACTGTTTTAGCTTCAACATCCAATATGATCTCGTTAAAAATCACCTGCTGATTGCCGTTAAAAGATTTACGGCGAACGATGGCGGACACCCGTGCGCGCAACTCTGATAAGTGAAAGGGTTTGGCAAGGTAATCATCGGCACCCAGATCAAGGCCCTTGAGCCGGTCGTCCAACGCGTTCCTGGCCGAGATAATGAGTACCCCATCGGGATAATGGTTTTGCTTAAGCGATCTCAGAATATCCAACCCGTTGCCTCCCGGCAGGGTAATATCCAATATGATACAATCGTAACGGTACATATTGATCTTTTGTAAAGCCGCAGGATGATCACTCACCGTTTCACAAACATTACCGGCTTCGGTAAAGTAATCGCGGATACTTTCCCGTAAACCTGCTTCGTCTTCAATAACCAGTAATTTCAATTTTTTTATCACAAACCTACTTCAAAAATCTGAAGAAAATCTGCTTTGTATTATAGCTGTTTTAAAAATCCCAAATTTGTACAACTTGTGTCCAGCTTATTTTCAGATTCAGGGGTTAACCTTGTTTAAAAAGCATCATTATGAAAAAGACATTTTTTTTGACCGCCATGAGCGGATGTATTCTGCTTAGCGCTACCTTAATGGCCCAGAAAATCAAAAGCAGCCGGGTGCCTGCCCTGGTAAGCAAAGCACTTATGGCTAAGTACCCTGCAGCCGCTAAAATAACCTGGGAAAAGGAAAAAGGCAATTACGAAGCTAATTGGGGCGGCAAATCGGGCGAAGACATGTCGGTACAATTTACCCCGGCCGGGGCTTTTGTTGAACAGGTGGAAGCCATACCGGTAAGTTCGCTTCCGGCCGGCGTAAGTAAATATGTACAGGCCAAATACAAGGGTGTAAAAATTACCGAGGCCGGTAAAGTAACAGATGCCAAAGGCGTAACAACGTATGAGGCAGAAGTAAAGGGCAAAGACCTTGTATTTGATACAAAAGGCAACTTTATAAAAATAGATTAAAGCAATACCTTTTAAAAGTGTATACCGATGCCGCTATTCATAGCGGCATTTTCTGTTTAGTGGCAACTGGTTTCTTGTGAAATAATCAGGCTTTCAATACAGGCTCATTACTACCGCAAGCCACCCTTGTGGTTATTGATCATCCATAACCATTTTTTCCACTTCATTTCAATTTCATATTGCCTGATAGTTTTGTAACAGTTTTATTACCAAAGTATAATCATTTTACACTAAGGAGCAGCGATAGAACGTAGCTAATTAAACTATTGATCACCAAAACAATCATTATGAAACCAAACCTTTTTACCAGACTTGCTTTAATTACCGCGGTTGGTATCGCGGTAATTGTTTCTTGCAAAAAGAAATCAAGCACCACCGATGGCTCCTCTGCCGCCAGCATTTCGGCATTAACCTGCGCGAGTACTTCATTATCAGGCACTGTTTACGCCTCAACCGCCTTCACCGGAACGGCAACTGTTCCGTATACCGGTGGCAACGGCGGTACTTATTCGGCTGGTTCAGCCATTTCGTCTACCGGGGTAACCGGGTTAACTGCTACCTTACAGGCAGGTACCTTAGCCAGTGGCGCGGGTAGTATAGTTTATGCTATCTCGGGTACGGCATCAGGTGCCGGCACGGCAACTTTCCCCATTACTTTTGGCGGCCAAACCTGTAGTTTCACAATCACTGTAATTACAGCCGGCTCATCAACAGATTGCTCTTCCGCCACGGGTGTAGCAAAAGTAGTATGTTTGGCCAACGCTTTTTTAGCAACGCTTACTACCACACAGCAAGCATCGGTTGTATTAACATTAAACCTTTCCAATGCGCAAAGATGGTCAAACCTGCCATGCGCGCTTTCATGCAGAAACGGGCTATTATTCAGCAGTTTAACCAGCGCGCAGTTAGCCGCTGCCAAAGCGGTTGCACAGGCGGCTTTCGGAACAACTGCCGGCGAAGGTTATGATGAGTTTTCACAGGTTATGGTTGCCGATAATTATCTTGGGCAAACCGCGTCCGGCTATTCTTCGGGCAACTATGTTATCGCGTTCTTAGGTACCCCAACTACCACCGGGAAATGGATGCTGCAAATTGGCGGGCATCATTACGCGCAAAATATCACTTATGATGCCGGAGTTGTTACCAGTATTACACCCCTGCACCAGGGAGTAGAGCCCAAGGGGTCGTTTACTTACGGAGGCACTACTTACAGCGGCCCCCTGGAATCAGAGCATACCGCCATGCAGGAAATGCTGGGTTCTTTCACAAGCACCGAACTGGCTTCGGCAAAAATATCCAGTACTTTTTCAGACTGTTTAATGATACCGGGCTCTACTACCAATACTTTCCCAACAACTAAACAGGGGATAAAAGTAAGCACGCTAAGTACCGCGGCGCAGGCAAAAGTATTAGCGGCTATGATGCCATGGATAAACGATGTTGATGCTACCGCCGCCGCGGCTTTCACTACCATTTATCAAAATGAATTGGCAAATACTTATGTGTGCTACGCCAGCAATACATCTGCTGTTGCAGGTACGGCCAGTTCGTTTTTGACAACCAATACCGATTATGTGAGGATAGACGGGCCAAGCGTTTGGATAGAGCTTATTTGCCAGACAGGCGTAGTGTTATCAGGTATCCATTACCATTCTGTGATGAGAGATCATAGCCGTGATTATATAGGTTTATAAAAATAGCAGCGATTATGTACCACATATATTCAATAAACAGCCGCCATAAAAACAATTGGCGGCTGTTTATTTTCGCAACCATCTTTATGGTTACAGCCCTAAGAACAACAATTTGCAGCGCGCATCAAACGCCAAATACACTTGTTTTTTTGGATGCGAGCCCGAACAGGGTTGCGCTGGAACTGCAAATGCCCATATCAGAACTGGAACTGGCTTTTGGCAACAACATATCTCAAAATCCCGAAACACTTATTGAAAGGTTTGAGCTCCAGTTAAAGGAGTACCTCAAAGCGCACATACATGCGTACTCAAAAAAAGTTACCCCATGGAACGTTGAAATAGAAACATTAAGGATGGACAGGGGGAAATATATGGAAAGTGGAATTAACTATTGGGAAGTGATTGCCAATGTTGTTATTACACCACCGCCGGGGGAGAGTACCCGTAAGTTTATGTTAGATTACGATGTAATTATGCACCAAGTGATTAATCACGCGGCTCTTCTTTCCATCCGCAGCGATTGGGAGACAGGGAACTTAAATGGCTCATCGGCTGAGGCGATGGTGATCAGTTGGAATACCAAAGACAATGTGATCTATCCCCTGGAAATAAATTTGCAGCAGGGAAGCTGGTTTACAGGTTTCAAAAGCATGCTTGCTTTGGGTATGCAGCACATTAAAGAAGGCACCGATCACTTATTGTTTTTGATCGTACTCCTCTTGCCCGCCACACTTTTGGTAAACGGCAGGCAATGGGGGAAATTTGGCGGCACAAAATACAGTATCCTGCGGTTATTAAAAATCGTGACTTCCTTTACCATCGGCCATTCCATTACCCTGCTCATAGGTGCTTTAGGCTGGTTAAAACTACCTGCGCAGCCGGTAGAAATACTGATCGCGTTTTCCATTTTGGTTTCTGCAATCCATGCCATTAGCCCGATTTTCCCGGGTAAAGAAACGTATGTGGCTGCAGGCTTTGGCTTAATACATGGCTCGGCATTCGCATCCATACTGGCCAACCTTAAATTAAGTGCGGGCACCATGGCACTAAGTATTTTAGGCTTTAATGTGGGCATCGAACTTATGCAGCTATTCATCATTCTGCTCATTGTTCCCTGGCTAATCCTGCTAAGCAGAACCGCACTATACAAATGGGTAAGGATACCTGCCGCTGTTTTAGCCGGCATTGCTGCATTGGGCTGGATAGTAGAGCGGGTTTCAGGGAATACAAATTTTATTACAGAGATTCTGGTTCAATTAACGCCTTATGCGATATGGCTTATCGTGGCATTAGCAATTGTTTCGTGTGCGGTAAGTTTAGGGAACAAAATACGATATAAACAAGCCACGTAAAACGGCTCAAAAACTTGCGGGTTATTCCTTTACCTCAAAAACAAAGGCACCAGATGCCGCTCATAAAGGTTCTCGGTTACGTGGGTGGCAACAATGGCTTTGTATTTTTTTAGCGCGGCATAGTAGCGGTCGCTGTTTTCTCCGGCAACTTTGTAGGCCACATGCAGCAACTGCCTGAAATCGGGGTTAAAATCGGGGTGCTTTGCATTATGGCGCAGGGTGTTGGCAAATTTTTCGCCGCTCCAGGCATTTACTTCTTCGGCGCGGGGCAGGCGTTCAGGTTTTACATCAATAACGGTCGCGTACGGGCCACACAGTTCATCAAATCGTCCCAGGGCATTGGCGTAAATTTCTTTGGCTAATTGCAGGGCTTCGTTGCCCGCTTCGGCAAGGCCTATCAGTTCTTCCAGCCAGGTAGTCCCGGCCGTTTTTAAGTGGATGCCGGCATTATGCTTTTTTATCAATTGGCTTATAGGCCGGTAAATCGAAAACTTATCACTACCCGAGTGCACGCTGAGCTTCAGGTTATCGGGCAACCCAAACTCTTTTATGGCTTGTTTTATTACCAAAATATCCTCTTCAAATTCCTTTGCGAATTGTTGCAGATCGCCCACATAATCAACACCCTTATTAAATCGCCCGGTAAATTTTGGTGCGATAGTTTGAAGCTTTATACCATTATCCGCAAGAGCGCTCAAAATAAAGAACAACTCCACCGGTGTTTGCGGGTCGTTCACTTCATCCATCGAAACTTCCGCTATAAAGCTATCTTCGCCTTTGGCAGCGGCAATATGCTTATACAGCTTTCCGGCTTCCATCGTCGCTAACAAAAACTTGCCTGCAATATCATGCAGCATAGCTTCGGTTATTTCAAACTGCTCATCAATACCGGGAATGGCAAGGCTGCCTATATATTTTTTACGGCGTGCTATAAAAGCATTCACCTCATCTTCGGGTGCGGCTTTACCTATATAATCGGCAACGTCCAGCGTAAAAAAGTCCGAGCTTTCAATAAGGCCATCTACCGTGGCCAGGGTAATATGGTCAGCATCCACACGATAGGGGCCTGTCCAGCCCAAAGCCTTTACCGCGGCATCCGCTTCGGCACGCAGGTCTTCAGGGCGGGTTTTAATGGTTTTATGCTCCCGGTTCGATTTATTCCACACCGGGGTGATATCAACACCCTGTTCTTTAGCCTTTAACACCGCTTGTAGCTGCGCTTCCCCCTGGTGCGCAAAACGATCGCCCATCCCGAAGGAAAATCTTTCTAATTTCATATCGTGCGTGCTTATATAAACAGTTAAAACGGCTGGTAGTCATATTTGTTTCATAAGCACAACCTATCACTCCAACTTATAATACTTCAGCTCCACATGGTAAACGTTATTGGTATATTTACGGGTATAGGTGCCATAAATATTGCGGTAAGCGCCGCTGCCACCTACAATGGGGAAGTCGTGATCGGGAGCTATGGTAGCGCCGGGCGCTAAATTAAACACACCGGTAGCGGCAATGGTTCCGTCGGCAAAGCGGAAGGTAGTGGTAGTTACACAATCGTACAGGTTATTATTAAAGTTAAGGTACATGCTCGAAAACACATCCTGGGTAATGGTGTCCTTACCGGTGCTGTCCCGGTGGCAGGTAGCAAGGGCCTGTTCGGTAAGGCCGTTATACAAACCCGCCTTTGTTTGCTGGTAGTTATATAATGTATCAAACTGTTTCTGAATATCGCTCTGTTGGTAATTTAGAGAAATTACGGTGGCTTCGGCGTGGCGTGGTTGTTTACAGGCTGCCAGGAGCGCTGCTGCACATATTATTGCAATGATTTTCATAGGATAAAGCTTATCTGTTGTAGGGTATAGTAAATATATAAAATATATTTTCAAATGTTTTTGCCACCCTGCCTGTTAGCAAAGCAAGTATTTATTGTATTTTAGTGTATGCATCACGCCGTAATACAATACACCTGCCTGCTGGCCATCATCCTTTTTGTGGTAATGCTTGCGCAGAAGATCAAGGTTGCTTATCCTATTTTGCTGGTACTGGTGGGACTTCCCTTAGGCTTTGTCCCCTTTTTACGTGGTATCGAAATACAGCCCGAGTTCATCTTCGTCATCTTCCTCCCGCCCCTGCTTTATGAGGCGGCATGGAATACCTCCTGGAAAGATTTCTGGAAATGGCGGCGCGTTATCAGCAGCTTTGCCTTCCCCGTGGTTATCCTTACTTCCTGCGTGGTGGCCTTTGTATCCGCGGCCCTTATTCCGGGCTTTACCCTGGCTACGGGCTTTTTATTGGGCGGCATAGTTTCCCCGCCCGATGCCGTGTCGGCCAGCGCCATCTTAAAAACCATTAAAGTACCCAAACGCTTCATCACCATTGTAGAGGGCGAGAGCCTGATGAACGATGCATCCAGCTTAGTAGTTTTCAGGTTCGCGCTGGCAGCCGTGCTCACGGGCACCTTTGTTTTTAAGGCTGCCGCCATCAGCTTTGTATTGGTAATAGTAATGGGTATTGTTATTGGCATAGCGGTAGCTTGTATATTTTATGCCATACACCGCTGGTTGCCAACTACCACCAATATGGATGTGGTGCTTACCTTTATCACCCCCTACGCTATGTACATGCTGGCCGAAGAATTTCATTTTTCGGGTGTGCTGGCCGTAGTGAGCGGCGGGCTCTTCCTGTCGGCCCGGCGCCATCAGTTCCTGTCGCACCGCAGCCGTCTGCAGGGCATTAACGTTTGGGAAGCGGTGGCCTTTGTGCTCAACGGCATTGTGTTCATCCTCATCGGGCTGGAGTTCCCTGTCGTTATTAAAAACCTGGGCGAAGGCGGTTTCGCTCATGCCATTACCTATAGCCTTATTATTACCGGCGTGCTCATTGCAGCCCGCTTTGCCTGTACTTATGGCGCCACCATTATTACCATGCTGATGAGCCATATCATCACCGTTGCCGACCCCCATCCGGGCTGGCGCGCACCTATCTTATTCGGGTGGACGGGCATGCGTGGCGTGGTATCGCTCGCGGCGGCGCTGAGCATACCTTTAATGTTAAATTCGGGCCAGCCTTTCCCTAACCGCGATATGATCCTGTTTATTACCTTCACGGTGATACTGGTTACACTGGTACTGCAGGGCCTCACGCTTTCTACCATAGTTAAATGGATAAACATGCCCGATCCCGACATGGTCATCCCCATGGAGCAACAGCGGCAGCTGGTACGCAAAAAGCTGGCGCACCTGTCCTTAAAAATATTGGATGATGATTATAGCGAGCATACCATAAACAACAAAATGGTAAAAGGACTCAAAATGCGTTACAATGCCGATATGGAACTGCTGCAGGATTGGAACAAAGATGGCAACGAAGAACGTGCCGAAGTATTTTATAAAGATTACCGCATTATTATGGCGCGCCTGTTAAAAGAGCAGCGCGAACTGTTACTCAGCCTCAACAAAAAAGAGAATATTAGTGATGAGTTGGTAAAACAACAATTTGAATTGCTCGACCTGGAAGAAGAAAAGCTGCGCCAGTTTTTTGAAGCTGTTGATTAACGCCCTAATAATGTAATTCCGGAATGCTGACCTGCATATTGGATAGTTCGTCGTTGATCCGGATATCGCAGGCCAAAACCTGCCTGGTAACAGCAGAATATCTATTACCAAGCTCTACCCGGCAGGTACCGCAGCTGCCCATACCGCAGCATAAACCAAAACCGGGGATGGCCAAATGATCTGATATCAACGCCATCAGGCTATAATATTGGTTGGCATAGGTTTGAATATGATGGCTTTCGCCCTGGTATATCAACGTTAACGGTATATTGCTTTTATCAGCCTGCATATATCAATTATAAGCGTTTATCCTCATTTAACATACTTTGCTGTGCAATTGTTATCCTGTCAAAAATCTAAAATGATCCGTTAAATTTCCATCTGTAAAATAATTTGACATTTCAATGTACATACTTATTTATTTATCGCTGTACATTTGCTTAACGGTGTTAAATTATTTACAGCACATAAAAGATGGCAAGCAAGGATAGGATACTACGTTTGAAGGAAGAAACCAGGATAAACATCCTGGATGCCGCGCTTCAGATTGTAAAGAGCGAGGGATGGCAGGCACTAAGCATGCGTAAGATTGCTGATGTGATTGAATACACGGCACCTATTATATATGAATACTTCGCCAATAAGGACGCGATATTGGTGGAACTAACCCGTAAAGGCTTTTTATTGTTAGCCCGCGACCTGGAAGAAGCTAAAAGCAAACACCGCTTACCGGCAAAACAACTGGAGGCCATGTGGTTTGCTTACTGGAACTTCGCCTTTGCTAATAAAGAGCTTTACCAGGTGATGTTTGGCGTACAAACCAGCTGCAGCTGCGAATTGGTAAACTCATTACCCGAGGCCGAAATGCCTTATGATATATTCAGCCGGGTTATAGGCGAATTAATGAATATAGCGGATACAGAAGGCGACGCGGTTTGTACAAAGTACTATACTTTTTGGTCGGTTGTGCATGGGCTGATATCCATTAATATCCTGAGCCGCGGCTCATCTGACGAGATCAACCTGCTGGTTTTAAAAAACGCGATCAGCGGTATAATAAAAACTATAAACGATTAAATTTTTTAATCAGGTTAAAACATCGTTAAATAATTTAACATCGTTAAGTTAATTCGAACACAAATTAAACAATCCATACAATGAAAAAGAAAGCCAAATCACGTAAGAAAATAATAACATCGTTAAATAACTTAACACTGTTAGACATATTGCTTTACTATTAATTAACATTATGCAGCACTACTACACAATTCAAACACAACAAGTTTCACATACATCAAATCCATTTATCATGAAAAGCATCCATTTAGCATTGATCGCGATATTTTTATACAGCTGCTCATCAAAACCACAAACAGCAGCCGTACTACCACCCCCTCCGTCATTACCGGTAGTTAGCGTAATATCGGGCCCGGCAACTACCTACCAGGAATATCCCGCATCTATAGAAGGTACTGTAAACGTAGAGATCCGTCCGCAGGTAAGCGGCTCGCTCGACCGTGTTTTTGTTGACGAAGGCGCTTATGTTACCGCCGGTCAGCCCTTATTCAAAATTAACGACCAGCCTTACCGCGCTCAGTTAAACAACGCGCTTGCCGCTCAGCACTCAGCCGAAGGTGCCATGTTGAACGCGCAATTAGAGATCGACAAGCTGTTACCGTTGGTACAAAATAAAGTCGTGTCCGACTATCAGTTAAAAACAGCCCGCGCCGCGCAGCAGATAGCCAAAGCGAATGTAGAGCAAGCCAAAGCCACCGTTGCCACAGCGCAAATTAACCTGGCTTATACCATCATTAAAGCGCCCGTTAACGGCTACATTGGCCGCTTGCTAAAAAAACAAGGCAGCCTGGTAGCGCCTGCCGATCCGGAAGCGCTTACCCAATTGTCCGACGTGCATAACGTACACGTTTACTTCTCGCTCAGCGAGCAGGATTTTGTCAACTTTAAAGAACAATACCCCGGCGGCACCCTCGGCGATAAGCTGAAACACCTGCCCGCTGTAGCTCTATTGCTGACAGATAACACCGAGTACGCCCACCCTGGTAAAATTGATATGATAGACGGCCAGTTCAATAAAACCACCGGCGCTATCACGCTAAGGGCAAGTTTCCCTAATGCACAGGGCTTGTTACGTTCGGGTAATACAGGTAAAGTACGCCTGAGCCTGCAACATAACAACGCGTTGATCATTCCACAGGCTGCCACTTTAGAATTACAGGATAAGGTATTTGTTTTCGCTGTAGCGGATAGCAACAAGGTAAAAAAACTACCTGTAACCATCATTGGCAAAACCGGAACCAACTACCTGGTAAAAGATGGTGTAAAAGCCGGCGACCAGATCGTGGTAAGCGGTATTGATCATCTGCAGGATGGTACCGTCATCCACCCCGAGCACCCTTCAAACAAGGTTGCCAAAAACTAATTGCTCACTTAACATACAACCACCATGTTCAAAAGATTTATAGAAAGGCCCGTTCTGGCAACCGTTATCGCCATTATATTGGTGATACTCGGGATAATCGGCCTCAAAAACCTGCCACTGCAGCAGTTTCCTGATATTGCGCCGCCATCGGTATTGGTAACCGCCATATACCCCGGAGCTAATGCCGAAACCGTTCTGCGCTCCGTAGCGCCATCGCTCGAAGAATCCATCAACGGCGTAGAAAACATGACCTACATGACATCTACCGCCAGTAACGATGGTACACTGGCCATTACCGTTTATTTTAAACTGGGCACCGATGCGGATAAAGCTGCCGTAAACGTGCAAAACCGGGTAGCAACCGCTACCAGCCAGTTACCTGCCGAAGTAGTGCAGCAAGGTATCAATACGGCCAAGCAACAAAACAATTTTATTATGGCCATTGGTATGTATACCGATGATGAGGCCAAATATGATCAGACTTTCGTAGCCAACTACGCCCAGATCAATATCATCCCCGAGATCAAACGTATCCCCGGTGTGGGTTCGGCAAGCATATTCGGTGGTGTTAAAGATTATTCTATGCGTGTATGGCTCAAGCCCGCGCAAATGGAGGCCTACCATATTACACCCGCCGAAATTACCAACGCCATACAGGATAAGAGCCTTGAAGCTGCCCCCGGCCGTTTTGGCGAACGCAGTAAAGAGGTTTTTGAATACGTAATTAAATATAAAGGCAAGCTCACCAAACCCGAGGAATATGAAGATATCCCTATCCGCTCCAATCCAGATGGATCTGTATTGCGCTTAAAAGATGTGGCCCGTGTTGAGTTTGGCGCCTATTCATATAACAGTATTACCCGCTTAAACGGCAAAAAAGGTATTGTTATCGGTGTTATCCAGTTAGCCGGCTCCAATGCCAACGAAGTGCAGATAGCCATTGGCAAAGTGATGGAGAAAACAGCCAAAGATTTTCCTGCCGGTATTAAACACAACATTTTCTACAATACCAAAGTAGCGCTCGATCAATCTATCGAACAGGTTGAACATACTTTAATAGAAGCCTTTGTGCTGGTATTTATTGTGGTATTCATCTTCCTTCAGGATTTTCGCTCAACCCTCATCCCCGCTATCGCGGTGCCGGTGGCCATTATCGGTACTTTCTTTTTCATGCAGGTATTCGGCTTCTCTATCAACCTGTTAACACTATTCGCCCTGGTACTGGCCATAGGTATTGTGGTGGATGATGCTATTGTGGTGGTCGAGGCGGTGCATGCCAAAATGGAGCATAAGCACCTCGCACCCAAAGTAGCTACCGTAGAGGCCATGCACGAAATTACCGGCGCTATCATATCCATTACCTTAGTTATGGCGGCGGTGTTTCTTCCCGTTGGTTTTATGAGCGGTTCCACCGGTGTGTTTTACAGGCAGTTTGCTTTTACTATGGCGATAGCTATCGTGATATCGGCTGTAAACGCACTTACGTTGAGCCCTGTTTTAGCAGCCCTGTTTTTAAAAGATATCCACAACACTAAAGATGGCGAAGTTGTCGCGTCGCCGGGCTTCAAGGCCAGGTTCTTCGCGGGCTTTAACCGCAGTTTTACCGGGCTAACCAACAGGTATGTTGGCGGCCTCAAGTTCCTCATTAAAAACAAATGGATCAGTATGGGCGGCCTTGCCCTTGTGGTGTTAACTACCGTATGGCTGGTTAAAACAACCCCATCAGGTTTTATCCCAACCGAAGACCAGGGCTTTGTTGCAATTGCGATATCAACCCCGTCGGGTACATCGCTGGATGGCACTTCTAAAATTATGCAGGAAGCCGAAACTCAGTTGGGCGCTATGGCTCCCTCAAGGTTCGTTACTGCTATTACAGGCTTCAATTTATTAACCAACTCCACCAGCCCATCGGCAGCGGTATGTTTTGTGTTACTGAAGCCGAACGCCGAACGTGGCGCGGTGAAAGACATCAATGCCATTATGGGTATGATGCGTGCCAAATTAGCCGGTATATCCGGAGGTAATTTCTTTGTGTTCAGTTTCCCTACCGTACCGGGTTTCAGCAACGTGGAAGCTTTGGATATGGTGCTGCAGGATAAAACCGGCGGCAAGCTGGATAAATTTAGCGGTGTAGCCAACAACTTTATCGGCGCTTTAATGAAACGCGATGAAATTGCCGTGGCCTTCACCTCCTTTAAAGCCGATTACCCGCAACTGCAGTTAGAGGTGGACGATGATAAAGCCAACCAGTTAGGTGTTAGCGTAAGGGATATCCTGCAAACCATGCAGGTGTATTTTGGCAGCGCCCAGGCGTCGGATTTTAACCGCTTTGGTAAATATTACCGCGTAATTGTTCAGGCTGATATTGCCGACAGGGCCGATCCATCGGCTATCGACCGCGTATTTGTAAAGAACCGTTCGGGCGAAATGGTGCCTATCAGCTCCCTGGTAAAATTAAGCCGCGTTTATGGTTCAGAAACCGCGTCGCGCTATAACCTGTTCAACTCCATCGGTGTTAACGTTATCCCTAAACCGGGCCACAGTTCGGGCGAAGCCATTAAGGCCATACAAGAGGTTGCCGCGCAGCAACTCTCATCAGGTTTCTCGTATGAGTTTTCCGGCCAAACCCGCGAAGAGATCGCGTCGGGCGGGCAATCAACTATTGTATTCCTGTTGTGCTTAATATTTGTGTACTTTTTGCTATCCGCGCAATACGAAAGCTATATCCTGCCATTCGCGGTTATGCTTTCTATCCCAACAGGGGTATTAGGCGTATTTGCAGCCATCGGTTTAACCGGGATAGAAAACAATATTTACGTACAGGTAGCCCTTATTATGCTCATTGGCCTGCTGGCAAAAAACGCCATTCTTATTGTAGAGTTTGCCGTTCAACGTCGCCATGCCGGGCAATCATTGGTATCCGCCGCCTTAGAGGCAGCCAAGTTGCGTTTGCGGCCCATCATCATGACCTCGCTGGCCTTTGTGGTTGGTTTGTTCCCCATGAGCATCGCTACAGGGCCATCGGCCCAGGGTAACCACTCTATCAGTATAGCCGCTGCCGGAGGCATGGTTTCGGGCGTTATCCTTGGCGTGATGATCATACCGGTACTGTTTGTGATATTCCAGCACCTGCAGGAAAAAGTAACGGGTATACCGGTAGCCGTATTGCTGAAAGACGATCATCATGAAAAACCTAACGGCCACCACGTTACACTGCCCGAAGGTGAGTACAGCACTAATTAATATCAAATAACAACATGAACCGTCTGGTTGAAAAGGCAGATGGTTCATGCTTAAAATATTCAAAAATGAAAAATCAACTCAACAGGCTCGCTTTGCTATTGCTCTTTTTGAGCGCCTGTACCGTATCGAAAGATATTAAACCTACAGCCGCGCTACCGGCAAACTACAGGAATGTGGTAGCCGTGAGCGATACCGGCAGCATTGCCGATATACAATGGAAAAGCTTTTTTACCGATGTAACACTGCAAAAACTGATAGACAGCGCCATAGTAAAGAACTATGATATGCAGATAGCCCTTAAAAATATCGAGGCATCGCAATTATTGCTTAAGCAGGTAAAATGGAACTATGTGCCTGTAGTTGCGCTGAATGTTACAGCCAATAGCAGCCGCCCGTCAGACAATAGTTTGAACGGTTTAAGCCTGAGCCAATATAACATCAGCTCAAAGCACATTGAAGATTATTCGGCCAATGTTTCACTTTCGTGGGAAGCCGATATCTGGGGCAAGATCCGCAATCAGCAAAAAAGCGCTCTGGCAACTTATTTACAAACTGCCGAAGCGCGCAAACTGGTACAAACCAATATAGTAGCAGGTGTATCACAGGGTTATTTTAACCTGCTGATGCTGGATGAACAGCTCAACATAGCCAAACAAAATGTAAAGCTGAATGATAGCACATTGCGCATTATCACCTTACAATACAATGCCGGGCAGGTTACATCATTAGCTGTTCAGCAAGCGCAGGCACAGCAAATGGCGGCAGCGCAACTGATACCCCGCTTTGAGCAAAACATTAGCATCCAGGAAAACGCCCTGCGCATTTTAACCGGCGAACTGCCCGATAAAATAATCCGCAACGCTACCCTTGACCAGGTTACTTTTCCAAAAAACTTAGAAACAGGTGTGCCCACAACCCTATTGAGCCACCGGCCTGATGTAAAAAGCGCCGAACTGGCTTTGGCAATTGCAAATAGTAATGTGGGTATCAACAAGGCAAATATGTACCCTGCCCTGCGCATCAGCGCGAGCGGCGGTGTTAATACTTTTACAGCAAGCAATTGGTTCAATATTCCGGCATCGCTCTTTGGCGTAGTTGCTGGTAGCGTGATACAGCCTGTATTTCAACATAAAGAATTGCAAACCCGTTACCAGGTAGCCCAGGTGGAGCGCGAAAAAAACGTGCTGCAATTTAGGCAATCGGTATTAAATGCCGTAGGCGAAGTATCCGACGCGATGGTGAAGATAGAGCAGCTCCGGTCGCAGCAAAACATAGCTACAAACCGTGTAAATACCTTACAAAAGGCTACCGGTAATGCCAACCTGTTGTTTAAAAATGGTATGGCCAATTACCTCGAAGTAATTACAGCGCAAAGTAACGTGCTGCAAGGCGAACTGGAATTGGTTAGCATAAAACGCGATCAGCTTAGCGCCGTAGCCGAACTATACCGGTCGTTAGGCGGTGGTTGGAAATAATTAAGCCATTTTCAAAAAAACAAAAACCCTGCAGATCAATGATCGCAGGGCTTTTGTTTTGAATATTAAAATCGGTGATGCTTCACCGCTCAATGCTTCAGCGCATTTATCTGCCCCCTGTATTTGAGTCCCCAGCCCCCCGTGGTCTTATCTTATTTAGCGATATTTGCTGTTACCAATATTTACCTTGATCGGTAAAATAAACCTGGTATAAACATTTTATATATGCCTGTAACACAGTTTAAGTCGCGCGTTATTATTGCAGCTCTTTTTTTATTTTCCTTTTCATTATCCGTTAATGCACAGCAAATGGGTAAAGATGAATTGAAATCAATGGAAAAAAGTAATGCCGCTTTTAAATCCTTTAAGGGCGGGGTAACCGGCGTAAAAGGGCCGGGGCTCAATCTTCCGCCCGAGAAAATGCAATGGTGGGAAGACGCTAAATTCGGCATGTTTATTCATTGGGGCCTTTATGCCATACCCGCCACTGGCGAATGGACCATGTTCAATCAAAAAATACCCGCGGAAACATACGCTAAACTGGCCGATCAGTTCAATCCCAAACATTTTAACGGGGATACATGGGCGGCTATCGCTAAAAACGCCGGCATGAAATATATGGTTATGGTGAGCCGCCATCACGATGGTTTCGCCATGTTCAACAGCCCTTCCAGTTACCGGCATTTCAACACCATGGAAACCGCGGCACACCGCGATTTTGTAGCCGAATACACAGCTGCCTGCCGTAAAGCGGGCTTGGCCGTAGGTATATATTACTCGCCTATGGACTGGCGCTTTCCCGGATATTTCGACCCAAAAGGGCTTCCTGAAAACGCCGCTTTAATGAAACAACAAGCGTATGGCCAGGTGGAAGAGCTGATGAAGAATTACGGTAAGGTAGATATTTTATGGTATGATGGCGGATGGCTTTCGCATAAGGGTAGTGATGCTGATGCCGCCTGGTTTTGGGAGCCGTTAAAATTAAACAGCATTGTGCGTAAATATCAGCCGGATATTGTCATCAATCCACGCTCGGGGATGTTTGGCGATTTCCAGGTGAACGAAGGCTCGCAGGAAGTAAAGGGCCCTATCATTGATATTCCATGGGAAAAATGCTTAAACCTGAACGGGGCAAGCTGGGGCTATAACACCGCACAACGTTTAATGCCGTTTAAAGCGGTGGTACAGATGCTGGTTAACGTTGTTGACCGGGGCGGAAATATGCTGCTCAACGTAGGGCCCGATCCTGACGGCGTTATACCGGCTGCCCACGTCGCCCGTTTAAAAGAAGTAGGCGATTGGTTAAACAAAAACGGAGAAAGCATTTACGGCACCCGTCCCGGCCCGTTCCAGCCGGTGGATAGTTTATATGGCAGTACCCATAAGGGCCGAATGATCTATATCCACCTGATCAATTCTTCAAAACAGTCCACAGAATTGAAACTTCCTCCTATTAGCTCAAAAGTATTATCATGTACTGTTTTAAACGGCAAAAAAATACCTTTCAGGCAGGATGATTCAGGCATCATATTAAACTTAGAGCCTCTTCCGGCAGACGTGCCTGTTTATACCATTGCGTTAAAAGCATCAAAATAGTTTGCAGCCCATTGATGCGGCAGATTACTTATTCTTGTCTAACACGGTAAAAAACACCTGTAACCTGCTGCCATTGGCATCAACCAAAGTTAATTTGTGTTTTCCTGCCGATGGGTTTAGGGCGAACTGATGGTAGTCTATAGTTTGGCCTAGGTAGCGGTCGTCAAGGTGCCAGAATATTTTAATGCCGGGTTGCCGGTGCGCGGCGGTGCATACCATGCGGCCGCGTGTTCCGTCGGCCTCTAAAGGCACATATACTTTGGCGCCATCTTTCGGATAGATGAGTTCCATAGTACGTTGCTGGCGGGTTTGCAAACAATCATTGCGGAAAGGCGGCAACTGCTTATACTGGTAGTTTTTACTACGATAATAATATTCCATAGAAGGCGGCAGCACAAACCAGGGCTGATGTATCATATTTACCGGCGGCTCACAATCAGCGTTTACCTGCCATTTACGGGTAGCGTCCATGTGGATCAATTGATGAAATGGACATATCGGGGCTTTTAGCCCGCTTTTTGGTACCCACATGGTATCAATATGGTCGCAGTTTTCGCCCGAACGGTAGCCGCTCTCACTGCAAACACCAATGCGCGCCATCTCCCCCACAGGCATATCAAACCAATCGCGGCTAACAGGCAATTGCCTGAAGATCTCGAACATAACAGGGGCCGCGGTGCTTACCCCAATGAGTCCCGGGCGGCCCTCGCCATTGGTGTTGCCTACCCAAACGCCAACCACATAGCGGGGCGTAATACCAATGGCCCAGCCATCGCGAAAGCCAAAACTGGTACCCGTTTTCCAGGCTATCCGTTGCGACGAGCTAAACTGCTGCCACAGCAACTCATCGCCAGGGCGCATTACTTCTTCCATGGCTTGTAGGGTATAATAAATGGAAGCGGCATCAAGCAGGCCGCCTTTTTCTAATACCGGCGCTGCCGGCTCTGCTTTGGTATAAGATGGGTTATGGAAGTCGGCCCGGTCATACAGCCCCTTATAGCGGCGGTAATGGTTAAGCACACGCGCCATATCAGCATAAGCGCCGCTCAGTTCCCACAGGTTGTTTTCGCCGCCGCCCAAAATGAGCGAGAGGCCATAAAAATCGGCAGGCTGTTTCAGTGTAGTGATACCTGCGGTGCGCAATAAGGCATGGAAACGCTCATATTTATATTGCTGCAGCATACGCACGGCAGGAATATTAAGTGAGCGTGCCAAAGCTTTTGATGCTGGTACCGCGCCATCATACCCCAAATCAAAATTTTCAGGATGGTAACCTGCAATCTGAGTAGGGATATCAGGTATAAGGCTGTTCGGTAATATCAGGCCATCATGCATCATGGCAGCATACAACAATGGTTTAAGGGTGCTTCCGGGGCTGCGCGGCGCACCTATCACATCCACACTGCTTTCCAGCTCAGGCTGATCGGTATGGAAGATGTTGCCAACGTAGGCCAGCGTTTCGCCGGTCTCTACATCCAGCACAATGGCTGCGGCGTTACGGATGTCGTTGGCTTTTAATACCTGGTGATGGCGTTCTAATATATCGGTTACGTTTTGCTGCAGTACCGAATTGATGGTGGTGGTAATACGGGTACCTTTTTGCGGATTGGCAGCGTGGTCGCTCTTAAACCTGTCCAATAAATGCGGCGCGAGTTGCGGCAGCGGAACGGGCCTTTCGGGTACGGGTTCGCTTTTGGCGAGTGCCGCGGTGGTAGCATCTATCACTTTTAGCCTGCACAGTTTATCCAGCAGCAGGTTGCGTTTCTTGATGAGGATAAGCTTGTTTTTACCGGGATGCACCAATGACGGCGAGTTGGGCAATACCGCCAGTGCCGCCATTTCGCCCCAGGAAAGTTTATCGGAGCTGCGCCCAAAATAGCGCCATGAAGCTGCGTCAAGGCCCACCACATTGCTGCCAAATGGAGCGTTGCTGGTGTAAAGTGCCAATATTTCCGCTTTTGAATAAGTAAGTTCCAGACGCATGGCGCGGAATACCTCTACCGTTTTTTGCCATACCGTCCGGTCATTCCGCGTAGCCAGGCGGATCACCTGCATGGTGAGGGTGCTGCCGCCGCTTACCGCGTGGCGGGCTTTAATATCCTGCTTAATGGCACGGGCTAAGGCCAGCGGATCAAAACCGGGATGATGCTCAAAACGCCGGTCCTCGAACGCGATGATACAGGCCTTGAATTTAGTAGGTACTTGGGGATTATACGGAAACCGCCACTGCCCGTCGGACGCGATAGATGCCCCCAGCAATTGTCCCTTGTTATCATCAATAACAAACGATGTTGGTGAACGAAACAGGTGTCGCGGCAGGCAAAACCAGAAGAGCAGGAGCAGGATTATTAAAAAAGAAGTTACAATTATCCTTTTCTTTGAAGAGAAGAATAGCCGTTTCAAATTTTTAAATAACTTATTTATAGTAGGCATCCCAAAGTTTGTTCCTGAATTTGTTAGTAGGGTCGAGTTGCTTCTTTAACTCAAAAAATTTTGCAGCGTTTGGATACGCCTTTGCAAATTGTTCCGGGGTGGCATGTATCTGGTAGGGCAAATAATAAGTTCCATTATTTGCAATAGCCGCATCAATTAGTTGTTTTGTCCAAACCCTAACCTTTTGCTTGTCGGCATCACCGGTTCCCTGCTTGTAATATATTACAAAGGAAAACACTTCGGTTCGCGCCCATGCCAGCAAAGTGCCCGGATCCGGATGGGCATTGCGTATCGAGATATTGATTACGTTAACATTGTTATCCCTTAATATTTTCCCCATGGCGGGATAGAAGTTGTCGAAGTTTTCAACCGGTACAAAATATTCTTCCAATACGTAAGTCGACTTTTTTCTTGATTTCGGCTCAAGCTCTTCCACATTAGAAACAGCTTCATAGTTGCGCCATTCTACAGGATTCTTTCTGTATAAGAAGGGGTCAATAATGTGTTGACGCATCCATTTCCCACCGGGAAACTCTGAAATTAAATTATAGGCAAACCTATTGAACTTATAGCTTTTTTTTACCTTTTTAATACGATCCGGAACGGTAACTTGTTTTTGTGTTAACCGATGTGTTACAGAACGAATTTTATTATACCTGTTTGGATAAATATCGGCGCTGCTAAATACTACCGTCGAATCGTTCCTTAATCGCTTAAAAAAGTAACTTTTATATTCATCGGCACGCATCAGCGTGTCTGATCGTTCAACCTTACTGTTATCAGTTAGCGATAGCGTAGCTTCTGTAATAACTCCCAGGCCACCATAGCCGCCTATAGCACCATAAAAAATCTCGCTGTTCAAACCAGGGGCGGCCTCAACAACATCACCATTGGCTAAAACTATCTTTATTTTTTTTACAGATAAAATTACAGGTCCTAAGCTAACATAGCGGCCATGAGCATTAACACTTAAGGCACCTCCTACTGTAAAGTTAGAATACGATTGCATGATCTTTACCGACAGGTTAGCAGTATCAATATATTCGAGTAGTTTGTGCCAGGTGATGCCGGTTTGCACTGTTATCTCTTTGTCGCTTTTCGAAAAGTATAGAACCTTATTAAAGCTTCGCATATCTATTTGAAGTGAATTTTCAGTTGCCGTTTGCCCACCCATACTATACCTTCCTCCTCCAATAGATATGGGGCCGGCTGTATTTTTAACCGCGGCAACAATTTCCGCTGTTGTTATCGGAGTTAATATGGCATTTACTTTTATTGGGTTGAGTTGCGTAATATCGTTTACTGTTTTTAAAGTATCCTGCGCAAATAAGCGGCAGGATACTAATACAAAAGCAATAAACCAGGCAATTTTAATGCTGTATCTAAATTTAAAATTCATCGGGCAATTTTTATTTAGATAGGTTATATACTTATTAATTACAAATAATTATTTCACCACATTAACCCATTGCCCTTTTGCCAGCGCGCTTATCGGGTTTTGGTACATAGCTTCACAATATACGCCTGGTTGGTAAAACCTACCTAAATAGGCGGCGTTCAGCATCACAAAATAGGTAACTTCCTTACCTTCGGGTAAACTGAAATAGGTATACACCCGGTCGTCGCGGATGTCGGCATAGTCTGACGGGGAGGATTTAAAAGCTTCTTCGTTATCCATCATCCGGGTGTTCAGTATCTCCCAGCCCGACGGGAATATCTGCGACAGCGCCATGTTATCATAGCGCCCGCGGCGACCGGGATTTTTAATGCTTACCTGCGCCACAAAATCGGTACCCTGTTTAAGGTTGGATGCATCAATAGGTAGACCCTTAAGGTTAAAATACGATACGCGCATCTGCAATATATCGGGGTTTTCAATAGGCTTTACATCTTCACCGCTAATGGGCTGACCCTTTTGTATGAGGCGTACATATAGCTTATTCTTCCCCGTATTTTGTAGCGTTAGCTTACCCGATTGCGCCTTTACCGGCAACGACCAGATATACGATGGGGAACTAACATTAGCCCTTGCCGCGCCCGCCTGGTAATTGAAAAGCAGCTTACTTGCACCTGCATTTTTACCGCAATATTCGGCAATGGCTATTAAGCTGTAAGCTGTTGTTTGTGTGCTATACCAGGTATCAACAGATAGCTTTGACGCGATGTTGCGCAACACGCCCGATGCCTGCCCGCGCTGCCCCAGCAAGGTAAGTGTTTCCAATATCATGGCATCATCGCGCAGGTCAGATCCGTAAGTGCCAAACAGGGTATAATATGGTTTGATAATGGTAGGTAAACCCTTTATCATGTTAGCTGCTACTTCGGGCTGGCCCGCCAGTTTATAAGCCGCAGCCAACCGCCACTTAGCCTCTATGCTGATATATGGAAACTCTTTCAGCCTGTTCATTGCCCCAAGTTCGGGGGCATGTGCCAATGCCAGCAAATACAGGCGATAAGCCTGCACCAGGTCGGCGCCATAAAAGCTCCGCGAATCGGGAGCCCATGACAGGGCGGTTTTGCGTTGATACGTTTTCCAATGTTCAATAAAACCAACCGGCAGGGCATAGCCCGCGGCCTGCGCGGCAAGCATAAAGTGCCCCGCGTAATTGGTGCCCCATTCATCGGGCTCACCAATGCCGGGCCAGTAACTCAAGCCGCCGCCAGGTACCTGGAAGCCATTGAGCCTGCTGATGCCGGATTTGATATTGCGGCTGGTATTGGCTTTCTGGTAATCGGAAAGATCGGTGAGCTGGCCTAAATACAACTGCGGGAATACCGCTGATGTGGTTTGTTCCACACAGCCGTAAGGGTATTCTATCAGGTAATCCAGGCGCTTAGCCAGGTTTATCGCCGGGATGGTGGAGGCTTCGAGTGTAGTTTTATTGGTGCCGTTCATACCGATGGCCCGGTAATCGGTGCTGTAGGTTTCGCCGGGAAGGATCTCCTTTTCAATCACTTTGGTGATAGGCGGGTTAGGGTTGCGCACAGCCAGTTCAACATCATAGGCCGCTTTTTCGTTCCCGCTTTGCGCGATGATCCACACTTTGCCTACACCGATAAAATCTTTAACGGTCAGGTCAAAGGTCACCATTTGCTCACCTGTTTTGGTGAAGGTTACCGTTTGGCGATTATTCCCCAAAAGGTTATTAAAGGCGTTCGACTGTACTTCCAGGCTAACCGTTTTAACGCTGTTCTCCATCGCGAAAACAGTAACAGGCAGCTGCACTTTTTCGGAAGGAGCCAGTACCCGTGGTAGTGTAGCCAGTATCATCAGCGGCTTTTTAACCGCGACGGCTTTATCGGTAAATCCATAACTGCCCTGGTGCCCGGCAATTACCATGGCCTTAACCGAACCAATGTATTGCGGCAAAGTAAAGGCATGGGTTTGCCTTTCGCCGGCGTTGAGATGGAAAGGGCCAAGGAATTTAACCACGGGCTTGAACCTGTTAACCGAGATATTTTTATTGAGCGATTTGCCGCCTGCATCGCCACCGATACTTAAAATGCGCTCCAGGTCGCCGCCAAAAGCTCCTATTACATAGTCAAACAGGTCCCAGGTTTTTACACCCAGGGCCTCACGGGCATAGAACGCGCTGTGCGGGTCGGGTGTTTTATAGTTGGTGATGTCGAGCAGCCCCTCATCAACAATAGCCACGGTATAGGTCATTTCTTTGCCCGATGCTTCGGATACCGTAATGGCCGACGCGGTTTCGGGCCGTATCTTATCGGGCATACTAATTACCGGTTTTAGTATGGTGGCAGGGTCTTCAATCAACAGCGGGATAGCGCCGTACATCCGTATGGGCAGGTCATTCACCGTTTGCGAATGTGGCTGCAACAGGGTAACGTTAACAAACACGTTTGGCGACATGTTGGCCTCTACTTTAAAGCGATATTGTGTTTCGCCTTTTTGGGTATTTATCCAATCGGTTTTTAATACTTTGGTACCATTCTCAAAACTAATGAGCGCGCGGCCGTTAGCCATAGTGGGGATGGTGAGCACCGCTTCTTCGCCAACCTTATAGCTTGGTTTACTTGAGGTGAACGACAACATCGCAGCTTCTGTAGGATTATCCTGCTGCAGGCGCTGGGCATAATTTGGCCAGTCGAAATAAGCGATCTTGCCTGTTGAGTGCCCGGTTTGCTCATCTTTTACGCGGATGAGGTAACGACCCCAGTCGGCTTCGGCAATTTTCAAATTCCATTTACCCTGGCCGCCGTTTAAGGTTACCGTTTCGGTTTTGATCAGTTTATTGTATTTATCCTGTGTAAAGTTACTTACCTCGCCGCCGCTGCTATCCCACCACCAGCGCCATTGTATTTTATATAGTTCCACGGTTACGCTACGCCTGCCGCCAACCAGGTTACCTTTGGTATCTACATCGGCAATATCAAATTCGTGGTTTTTGCCTGTAACCAGCATCCCCGAAAGGGCATCACCTTTTTCGGCTTTAATGCCTACATAACCCGGGTACACATTGTACGGAATGCTCACCTGGCTGATGCTGAAATTACCGCCCGGCTCAAATACTTTTACCTGGAAGTTGGCCCTTAACTGACCCGGTGCCTGTTTATCTACGTTTACATCAGCGTTAATGGTAGTATTGCCTTCGGCATCCAAACGGCCGTCGAACACGTTTTTTACCTGTGTATCGAACGTTAATGTAGGGTCGTCAAAATCATAACCCTCGAAGTTTTTAAAGGTTGTTTTTTGTGATGACAGGTAGGCATCAACCTTGGCTTTGAGGTTTTGCGCTATGCCGCCGAACAGCCATTTGGCATTTAAAGTGCCGGTGGTGTTTTGTCCCTTGGTTAGCTCTTTCTGGTCGCCAAAACTGAGGTTTAGTTTAAGGCGGTTAGGCATTATGGTTTCTACCTTGATGTTCTTTTCGAAGATGGCTCCGCCAACTTTTACCTTTACTTTATAGTTACCGGTAATATCGCTTGTTTGGGTAGCCAGGTGGAAACTATAAAAGCCATCAACCGCTGTAGTGCGTGTAAGTGTGGTATATAGCTGCCCCATGGGGTTATAAAAATCGAGCTCTACCGGGTAATTAGGCGGGAGCTTGTTTTGTTTATCCTCTAAAATAAAAGAAACAAAAATGCTGTCGCCGGGCCGCCAAACGCCGCGTTCGCCATAAATAAAGCCTTTCAACCCGCGCTGCACCTCTTCGCCGCCAACATTAAACCTGGTTAAGGGCAGGGCATTTCCGTCATCCAGCTTAAGGTAACCACGCTCATCGCCGCGCTTGGCTACCAGCAGGTAAGGTTTACGCTGCATGTCAAATTTAGCAAGGCCGTAACTATCGGATGTGGCTTTGTATATTACCTGTTTCTGGTAATCCAGCAGATCAAGCTCAATGCCCGATATTGGCTGCGCGGTTATAATATCGGTGGCTATTACCACCATGCTGTTATCGGTACCGCGTTTGGCTACCAGGCCAATGTTAGATGCGATGATGTTACGGGTGGCCCATTTTTGCTTAGTGAAATAAGAATCGGTGCAGGGGTTATTACGATCCTGCCAGTTAAAGCCCGAAGGGTAATAGCTATCGTATCGCGACCAGAAATCGTCATCATCATCGCTAATGGACGAGTTGCCATCGCCGCCGCCGTAATAACCGCCTTCGCCCTCCTCGTCATCACTGCTGCTATTAACTTTAACCGGCCCGCCTGCTTTACAGCCATACAGCGAGTACTCTTTGCGAAAACCGATGATAACCCGGTATATAGCACCCGGCTCGCTGCGGAACAGTTTATCAATATCCAGCATAAAGCGGGTTTTCTTATTCAGGTTTACCGATTTGTCGCCATCGAGCCTGATGGTTTTTTGTACAATGGGTTTACCCACGCGCCGCAACTCATTATCGCCGTTGATATCGTTATTCTGGAAGTATTGCGGCACATTGTCTTCGTATATCTTGATGATGCTTACATCAACCGCGTTCAGGTTAACGGCTTCAAAAGGCATCAGCAACTTGCCCGAGCTTGGTAGTATCACACCCTTTCCGGGGATGGTAACCGCAGGCAGCTTGTTCTCGAAAAACACATTGGCGGTATAGTTCTTAGTGATCTTTTTGTGCGATATGTTTTCGATACCCTGGTTTACAAATACGCTGTAATTGCCATCCAGCCGCTCGGTAGCATATACCTTTACCTGGCTGCCTTCAATGGTGTACGCAGGTTCGGTGGTATTGCTGATGCCGATCAGTCCGTTCAATTCCTGGCCCACCATAATAGCGTCCGAAAACTGCACCAATACATATTGCTCCTGGTCTTGCACGGCTTTAACATCCAGCACCCTAAAATCGCCAATGGCCGGCACATCATATTTTTGGTTGCCCTTTTTATCAACGCTCAGCGGGCTGCCATCCCAGCTTACCGTAACGAGGTTAATGCCATCAGGCAGGCGCTTTAGCTTGTCGATAGTGAAAGTGTGTGTATGCGTATAGCTATTATGCTGCCAGCTGATATGCGTGTCCGACGAGTAGTTTACACTGATGATCTTTTCCACCTGCTCCGCTTTTTCAGCGTCGGATGTTTGTATCACACCTTCCAGCTTCATCATATCGGTTGCTGTGCGGGTGGCGGTTTGCAAACCGTTAAATGTTACGGTATAGTCGGGCTTTATGGTTTGAAAACTGAATTTAAACTCATCGTAATGCTCAGGCACTTTTATCACCTTGCCCAGCTTAAATTGGGCGCTGTATTGCTTATCCGGATCCAGGTTCTTTTCGGGTTTAAACTCTATGGTGCGCGCGTCGACCCAGTGGGCCTTGCCTTTTACCGAAGGCGAAATATCAAATATCCCATCAGGCAGCGCTTCGTTCTGCACGTGCATACCCTCCACATTGTTCGCCAGGCGGATACGTATCCCGCTCTCTTTGGAGATGATACCCGTTGTGTACGATTCGATGTACTTGCTAAACGAGGTATCAACCTTGTTCTTTTTGTTTTGATGAATGAAATAATAAGTAACTCCGCTTACTAATATTACAAAGGATAAGGCATAGATAATGCCCGCTTTACTAAAAAGAGAGCTTTTAAGTGGCAACATGATGTGTGGGATTTGTGATGTAAATTATAAAATTTATATCACAAAATACTTTTTTCAAAAAAAATATTTACGCTGGCTGGTAAAGGTTTATAGCCTCATAAAATAGCCCTTGTTGTATCTGTAAACCTTTATGCTTACAGCAATATTGCCGGCTATCTAATAGTATTTTTTTGTACCCGTTACGGATAAACAGGTCTATCCAACCCACCACGGCAAACTTATAAAATACAGCTTCTCCTGGTCATGAAATTTGTATTTGGTACTCATTGCTTAAATGTAAGCTGTTTGGCTTTAGGCACAAATAAGCTTAATGGTTTAAGGCACAAGTACTCTGCCGCTCAGGGCCACGCTGCATACTTGCGCCAGGTTGGGGGGTAATGTTCTATCTCACAGCATATGAAAATTTCCTTCTTGTAAATCAAAAATATCTCTTTGTGAAACATTTCTATCATGAAATGCTAAAAAAATCTCCATAGTATTTTCATTTATAAGCTTTTTAAGGTAAACCATTATAAAGTGTCTATTGGATTCGTTGACTACACTTGTTTCAATATGATAAGAGTTTATAGTAAAATAAGTATCACTTTGCCATTTTAATCCCTCATAATACTTAACAAAGTATAGTAAGTTTTTTTTTTCATTAAAAATAAAATTGTCAACAACAACATTGTTTGAAATTAGAAAAGTGTCCATATACAAATCACAAACATAGGGCCCTCCCATATTAATAATTTGATTGGCATCAACTTCAAACAATTCGTGATTATGGATTTTCATAGCTAAAATATTAGGGTTTAACAAATCGTATTGCTTCCGGCGAATAAATTTGAAACCATGTTCCTATTCCTAATCCTGGTTGCTGACCGACTAAGCCAATTTGTATGTTACTTCCTGCTGGTATAATTTGTTTTGACCAAGGACCAAGTGTCGGTTGAAAATCTTTTGTAATTTGTAACATATTCCTGCCAAAGAAATTATATTTACTAAAGGACTCGGGGGCAATAGTACTAAATTTAAAGGAACTATATTTTAAAGTGTTTTCGGAGGCATATAATCCTACTTTTAAATCAAAAGGTGTCGTAATAGAAATTGACCCTCCTAAAAACCCAGTTTTTGTTGTTAGCCCTGCTAAGCCAGTTTTAAGTAATCCTATGCCGCCTTTAATAATGTTGTATCCATCAATTATGGCATATACTGTTTCAGATGTTTTTAAAACTTTTCTTCCAAAGTTCGCTGAACTTACTTGTAATGTAGCTCCATGAAAAGCTGTTGACCAAGGTCCACTTTTAGAATAATGTTTGATTACAGAAGGGTCTGCTATCAATAATTTACCCAAATATTCATAATCATCAGTATTGACTTGTGCCATACCATATAGGTATTTGGTTATACTTGCCATTGCCAATTCATTTTTAGCAGCACTAAATGAAGTTTGTTTTGCAATATTGGTGCCTTTTTCAAAAGGATATATTTGAACAGCACTTCCTACTATTTGTGGGTGTACAAAAAACGTATGAGCTATTTGGCCATTTTCAATTATTTTAGACCAAACCGCAATAGTGGTATATGATTTTCCATCTTTATCCAAATTTTGTTGGGTATAGTAATAAAAGTGAATTTCATCATTACCATCTGGATCTACATAGTTTGTCGGTGAGTTTTTCCCAAATTGATAAGGTGATAGCGATGGCTTTCCTATTTTATCCATACTGAACCATCTCCCAATTCTTGGATCAAAAATTCTTGCATCAAAATCCTGCTGCTTACCCTCGCCTTTCACTTCATTATCATTCTCTTTACCGTTAAAGCCGTATCGGTAAGTGGTGGTATTAGCAATAAACTGCCTGCCAGGCTGCAACATCCCAAAAGGGTAGTAATCCTGCTGCGTAGCCACATCAGGTTCGTAATGGTCAACTGCTATATTGCCACCATCAGGTATTTGTATACGTTTATCGGTTATGGTAGCCAGCACATTACCCAAATGGTTATTCAGCTCATAATTAATATGGCCTACGTTTTTCCATTCATCGGTAGCGGCATTGGCTGTTGCCAGGTTTATATTAGGTGTCCACATCCCTAAACGGCTGCTGCCATACAGGTCCTGCTCTTTCCAGTTTATGGTATTGTTGGCATTATCGTACAGGGCCATGGTGTTGCCTTGTGCATCCCTAACATAGTAGGTGGTTAAACTGCTCGTGGCTTTGCTTACGCGCTGCCCTGCCGGGCTGTAGGCATAATTAATATTACCCGTAGCTTTGCTAATACTCTGTATTTTGCCGTAAACCGTCCAGTCAACATTGGTTAAGCCTTCCTTGTAATCGCTGGTTAAATTGCCTATGGCATCGTAGGTATAATTATCATCCGGCTGGTTTTTCAGGTCGGTAGTATAATTGGTGTTGTTTGTAGCATCCTTAACATGGCGCAACTTATTGTTTAGCAATTGCAGTTTGCCGGTAGCGTTATTAAATACGTAATTATAGCCATAGCTTAAGGCATCCATATTGGTGCTGCCTGTAATACCGCCATTGCGGTTATAGCTTAGTATATTGCCGTTGCCGTCATAAATCACATCTTCGGCATATTTATCAGTCATGCTGTATTTGTCCCATTGTGTACCGCTTATACCCGCGTGCTGGCGCATTTTTACCAGGCGGTTCAGCTGGTCGTAATGGTAGGTATACCCTACAGCCGCGCCGCTGTTCAGCTGGCTCAGGGCCAGTGTAGTATTTCTTATATTACCATTGTACAGGCTTTGGCCGGTAATATCGCCGCTGTTGGCCTGGTAAGTTAAGCCAAATGCAGGGGCGCTGCCGCCAATAGGTTTATAATCGCCGGTATAATAACCCAGGCTATAGGCATAAGCATCCCGGCTTACATTATTTCCGCCGCTAAGGCCGTCTTTTCCTATCTCGTTGGCAGCATCAAGCTGTGCGCCGTTAACGCCTTTTAGCCAGCCCTGCAGGGTGTAGGCATAATCTACCCCCTGCACCTTGCCGTACTCGCCGCCTAACTCCACACGCGCCAGCGGGCCATGCAGGTAGTAAAAGTACTCGGCATTTAGCTTGCGGTTGTAATTGTAAAGTACACTGCCGTTATGTGCATCAACCATGGCGCCAACCCCGCTGTAGGCACGGGTAAGCCGGTTTTCGGCATCGTAAACATAGCTGTAATAAAAGCGGTCGGGCTGTGCGGGGTGCGTGGCGTCAACCGGGTGGTCCTGGTAGCGTACAAAGTTTACCTTTCCGCTTATCAGGTCGTACTCGTAATCAATGCGTTTTAACTTTTCGGGTTTGGTCAGATCCAGCACATCGGTTAAACCGCCTATTTGTTGCCATAATGTTTTTACGTTACCGTCAATATCATAATTATAATAGGTGGCCTGCGTTGCCGCTGCACCATAGGTTGGTACATAGGCGCTTGCTGCTACACGTTTGCGCAGGTTATCCTGTTCGGGTATGGTAAACATGCCTAAGCCTGTAGCCGGCGCATCATAATAGGTGTTGGTTATTTGTTCCTTGCCTGCGTTGCTGCCATTCCATGTATTGCGTGTACCATCATCCAAATAGCCCGGGTTGTCAGAAAAAATAGTTTGTGTAGGGCCATTTGTAAGCCCGCTTACACCGCTCTTCTGTCCTACTTCAGCAATACGGCCTAACCCGTCATATTCGGTATAGCTGTACTTACCAGGCCACTGCTTATCATTTTGCGAGATAAACAAACGGCTCAGCATATCATACCAAAAACGGTTTACGCCGCCATCGGGGCTGTTTTGCAATACCACCTGGTTGGTGCTGTTGTACTGGTATGATGTAGCCAGCCCATGGTTAGGGTATATGCCGCTGTACATGCTTTCAACCGTGCTGTTATCGGCAATGGTGGTTGGCCCGCCTTGCGTTGGTATATTATAGCGGTACCATGCACCTGCTATATAAGTACCGGTTGGAGCAAAGCATGGGTTGCCGGCATTGGCGATAATTTCGGGTTGCAGTAATTTCCTGTTATACAGGCGCAGGTGTTTCAGCATGGAAATATTATCCGGGTAGGTAATTACGCCGGTAGTGGCGCTTACCGTCCAGGTGCAGCTTGCAGGCGGCAGGTTGGTGGCGGCTGTAAGCAGTGTGCCGTTTAAATACACCTGCATACCGTTAACCGGCATATCGGTGCCCTGAACTACCAGGTGCTGCCATGGTTTTAACGTGGGCAGCATGCTGTTAATATCTGCCGCGAAATGCTGCGATAAGGTATACTTAATACCGGTATTAGAAGTACCGGAATAGGTTGGCGTTGAAGTATACAGGTCAATGTTCAGGTACCGCCCGTTCATACATATCTGGAAGAGATATTTTTTACTGGCGGTTTCCTCTATCACCTGGTTTGGTTTATTACCGGGGTTATACATCCAAAATTCCATGGCCTGGTCTTTGGGTGCATTCGGGATTACATCCAGCAGGCTTTCCATAATAGTACCAAAACCACCATTGGGGGCCCATGCCGGGAGTATTGACGCAGTTGGCCCGTGATAATTAGTGGCACAGTCGGCAACATCCGGGTTAGCGCGAGCTATTTGTATTTGCTGCAACAGGCTGGCATCGTCAATTAAATTAACACCTTCGGGCGGGATGGTGCGTACCAGGTTATCGGCCTGATCATAATAATATAAGGTATAATGGTAGATCGGCTGTGTCGCAGAAAGTTGAATGGTGGCCTTTGCGGCGGAGCAGGTAGTGATATAACCCAACCTGAACTGGTTCTTTTGATAGTCAATATAGGCTACATACGCTTGCTCAGCATTATTAACGGCATTGGCGATGGTAGACTCCAGGCAAGCGGATAGGTCGCCTTGTGCAGCCTGGAACGGCGGCACGTTGCATAGCATATCGGCGGTGCCCTGCTCAAAATGTTCATACTGGGCATACGATAATGATAAGCCCAGGCTTTGGTTTAAAAAGGTGGTTAGTATGCGTTGGTAATTGTTGCTTGCCAGCAACGCAGACGACGATGCAAAATAATTGGGCAAGGCCGCTTTTAGTGCCAGGTAATTTGCCCGGGTAACGTACCCCTGACCGGCTTTTTGCAAAAACACAGGTACGACAATATCATAAGGTAAAAGGTCATTGCAGTGACCATATGCCGCGGCCAGGGTGTTATAAGCTGTTTCGGTTAAAAACATATCATCGCCAAAGGTTTCAACAAGGTATTGGTACGTAGTTTTTCCGCTTGGCGTATTACTAACAAAATAGGCTATTGCACCGGCTATATCCGGAGTTGATGCGGATACAATCATTCTGCCGTATATCACTTTAGGGCTAAAAGGACCGGGGCCATCCAGCAGCCAGGGGTTAAGGTCGGGCGTAAACAAACTGAGGCCCGTGTAATGCAACATCACGTCGCCAAAATTATTGGTTGCACCGCCCGAAGATGGCAACATGCTCACATTTCCAGCGGTACTTGAACCGCCCGGGTGGCCAATATCTCCCCCTAACTCGCAAATATGGATCAGGTCCTGTTTCATGGCGGCCAGTTGTGTATTGTTTAGTCCGCCAAGGCCCGGGGCCAAAATATCCATCCATGATTGCGCATTAGCCTCACAACTGCCGTTAACCTGCTCCTGTATCAGGTCGTTACTTTTATTAAAAGCAGCATCTTTATCCGTCGCATAAACCGTGCTCCTGTCAATCGTCGGGAACCTTGATTTTTTATATTTATAAGCTTCCGGGCAGCCGGCATCTGTCCCAACTGTATTGCTGCACTCCCCAACAGAGCCACTTACATATGCCCCCGAAAAATTAGCCAGGTCGGGTACCGTAATACTGCCGGTATAGGTAACAGGGTCAATATTTACAGCAACCGTTGCAGATGTTTGGCTACCTTCGGTATATAGGGTTAGCGTGGCTACCATACCGTTACGTGTACACTTTATGATATTCGGTTTAACTTTTACAGTAAACTGCATGCCCGTACCCACCGCACCATAACCGTCGATATAATAATCGGTTGCACCTTGTCCGCTTACTATTGGCTCTGATATAAAAGCCGACTGGCTTAAGGTACCAAATCCATTTAATCGTGGGATATTATAATTGGGCGATACGCTAATTTTATTAGTTGCCAGCTGCGCGTAAAATGTGGATGGAATACCAGAGCCATCGTCGCCCCCATTGGCAGACGGGCCCGATGAAAGAAAATCCTGTTGTGACCATCCGCCGCCATTACCCGGATCGTAGTAGGTAGTACACATCATTACCCAAACATTGGTTAAAGCTGTTCTATTACCGTTAAATGTGTTTACAAAACTGAGGCAGCTATAAAATTGAGGTTCTGATGACGCGGTACCATTACATACCATATCGGTTGGCGTCGCGCCTGAAGTACCAGCTTCATAGGTATAATGGGTAATAGTTCCGCTTCCATCGTCATACTGGTAGCCATTAAC
>Ga0070659_100000180_pt1 | contig 48763 bp, 44 predicted proteins | sample KBSC23metaG_FD_64666 | JGI IMG/M metagenome (GOLD analysis project Ga0070659, IMG submission 64666) | Corn rhizosphere microbial communities from Kellogg Biological Station, Michigan, USA - KBS C2-3 metaG | ecosystem: Host-associated > Plants > Roots > Rhizosphere > Soil ... | reverse complement strand
ACGTAGCAGCCGATCCGATAGATCACCATCGCCAGCACGGTGAAGCCTATGCGCTTGTGCAGTTCGGTGGCCTTGCGGAACGTGTCAAAGCGTAGGTTCGCGGCAAGCTGCTCGGCGGCCGAAGCCATGGCTGTCTCCTGGCTCGAGCCAGACGGTCCAGCGAGCCTCCCGCCCATTTTATATCGCTACACGATACAAACAAGAAATATCGTGGAGCGATATATCTGGCGAGGCGAGCCGGCCGCGCGCCGCCTCAGCCGGCTTCCAGCGTCTCCATCTGATGAAGGAGGCCCGCGAAGATCGGCGCGACAAGCTGCAGTTCGCGGAGGTTTCCGACCGATAGCGCCGCCAGCAGCTCTTCGCCGGCCGCCGCCAGGCTGACGAACACCTTGCGCCGGTCTTCGACGTCGGCGTCCCGACGCACCAGCCCCGCCTTCTCCAGCCGCCCGACCAGCTCAACCGTGCTGTGGTGCCTGATCAGAAGCTCGGCCGCCAGGTCACCGACGGTCATGGACTTGTGCGCGGTCCAGACCTTGATCGCCAGAAGCGCCTGATGCTGCTGGGACGTCAGGCCCACAGACCGGGCGTTGGCCTCCGCGAAGGCCAGGTAGCGCCGCACCCCGTATCGGAACGAGGCCAGGGTTTGATAGTCGGACGCCGTCAGCCGGCTCTTGGCCCGCGTGGCAGGTCTGCTCTTTGCCCCAGGGGAACGCTTGGCGGACGTCATCGGTCTCCTCGCCGTCGTTGGTCGCCGAATAAGCATAGTTCCGGCGCCCGCGCAGCCATCGATTTGCGCGTTGCAATCATATATCGTGACACGATATATATGTGTCAGCATAAGGGCGTCGGGCCATCTTTCCGGGCGCAGCAAACAGGAGGAGCCGCCATGAGCGAGCTTCATGATCGCCACGATGACGTCCAGACATCCGTCCGGGCCATGGAGATCGACCGAGGCCTGCGCCGCTACATGCTGGGGGTCTACAACAAGGTGGCCCTTGGCCTTCTGGTCGCGGGCGCGGTCGCCTACGCGACCAGCTCGGTCCCGTGGCTGCGCGACCTGCTTTTCAAGACCGCGACCCAGGGCGCCGGCCCACCGCGCATCGGCCTGACGCTCGCGGGCTCGCTGATCGCCTTCGCACCGGTCCTCGTGCTGCTGCTCTTCGCCGGACCGGTCCTTTCAAAGCCCTCCGCGGCGCGGAGCGGGGCGCTCTACTGGTCGGTGGTGGCGCTGGTCGGAGCCTCGCTCGGCATGCTCTTCCTGACCTTCACCGGCGCATCGATCGCCGTCACCCTGGCGGTGAGCGCTCTGGGCTTCGCCGGACTGAGCCTCTTGGGTTACACGACGCAGAAGGATCTCTCTGGGCTGCGCGGGTTCCTGGTCATGGGCCTGATCGGCCTCGTCCTCTCGCTGGCCGCGAACCTGGTCCTCGGCAGCCCGGTCATCGAATATGTGACCGGAGTGGTCGGGGTCCTGATCTTCGCCGGCCTGATCGCCTATGACGGGCAACGGCTGAAGCTGAGCTACCACCAGCTCAAGGACGACGGGGCTTCCATGGCGGTGGCGAGCGACCTCGGGGCGCTCAGCCTGTTCATCAACTTCGTCAATCTGTTCCAATTCCTGCTCATGGCGGTCTCGGGGCAGCGTCGCTAGACGCGGCCGTCCCTGCTAGGCCCCGGCCCGGCGCGCGTCAGAACCGGTGGCCGCGCCTGAGTACGCTCAAGCCGAAACCGAGCAGCCAGACGACCTTCAGCATCTCGAGCCCGATGTAGACAACATGGAGGCTGGAAGACGCCGGCTGGCCGCCCGCCAGGATCGTGGAGACCCGCGCATCCAGCGACGGGATCAGCCACAGCGCCTGGGCGGCTACGATGACCGCTGGAACCGACAAGGCGAGATAGGCCGATCGCCGGGTCCTGGACCATGTGCCCAGCACGACGAGCAGTACCAGCAACCCCAGCTCGACCTCGTTGTAGACCCTGAAGGTGTGGCGACCGACGTCGAGCGCAACTGGCAGGGACAGGCTCGGCGCTGCGAACTTGACCGGCGTCGCGAGGAAGGCGACGCCGATGGACAATCCGGCCCACATCGCCAGCAACCGCGGCTGCAAGCGGTCGGCCAGGCTTGACGGCGTCAGGCAGGAAGCGGCCACCTACCGGCCCTCCGCACGGTGGAACTCGACATAGAAGCGCACCGGCCCCAGCGGTTCCACACGATGAAGGATCGTCGGCTCGATGACGCCCGGTGGCCCGTCCGGGCTCAGCACGGCCTTTGACGCCAGCCTGCGCGGGTCCTCGACCCTATAGGCCAGGCGTCCCTCGAGGACATGGATCAGCGCCCAGGCGCCCTCCTTGGTGGTGTGGGCTTTCAGGAGACCGGCGGGCACGGTGGCCTCCGTGAAGACCTCGGTTCGACGATAAGGCCGTACGGTCGCCGGCAGCGTCATGCGCCACCTTCGGGTCTCGGCCGGCTCGGCGGCAGTTCGCCGCGGCTGGCGGCGATGCCCATCTGCAGGCTCTGGGCGATCATCTCGGACTTTGCGACGAACAACGCCGCTGCAGCCGGCGGGCAGAGCCGCTCGGCGTTCTGGCGAAACAGGTGCAGCCAGCGGGCGAAGTGGGTCGGCCGGATCTCCGCTATGCGAGCGTGAGCGACCATCGGCGAGCCCTTGAAACGGCCGGTCATGAGCAGGACCGAGGACCAGAAATCGCACATCTTGGCCAGGTGGGCGTCCCAGTCGTCGGCGATCACCCGATTGAAAATCGGCCCCAGCGCCGGATCGGTCCTGATGTTCCGATAGAAGGCATGCACCAGGTCGTGGATCATCGGCTCGGTGATCCCCGCGGCGACGCCGGGACCGACGCGGGTGCTTGCTGCGGGATTGGGCTGGGAGGCGTTCACCGACGATTCCGGAGGCGTGGAGCTATAAGAAGTATTTAGGATACTTGTTTTGAAATAGCCAGTCCGATCTTGGAAAAATGCGCCCGACAGGCTTCGGGGTCAGGCGGCGGGGATGACACCTTGCTGCGACCCGGCGGCGCGCCCCAGCAAGGCGTCGAGGTCGCTGCCGTTCGCCACCAAGTCAGCCAGGGTGTAGCCGTCGAGCACGGCCATGAAGGCGCCGCGGGCCTCATGCAGGGCGCGGCGCAGTATGCAGGCCGGAGCGATCACGCAGGCCGTCCTGACGGGATCGAAACACGGCACCAGCGCCATGTCCGGCTCGGTCAGCCTCACGACCTCGCCGAGCACGATGTCCTGGGGCGGACGGGCAAGGCGAAGGCCACCGTTCTTGCCGCGCACGGTCTCGACATAGCCGGCCAGGCTCAGCCCGTAGACCACCTTCATCAGGTGGTTCCTCGAGATGCGGTAGCTCGCCGCGATCTCGGCGATCGTCGGCAGGCGCTTGGGGTGCAGGGCGACGAACATCAGCGCCCGTAGCGAGAAGTCTGTGTAGTCGGTTAGGCGCATCGCCTGCCTGCTTCCTGTGGCGCCCCGCGCGCGGCCAGCGAGAAGGTGTATTGCACATACTGGTTAAGTCGAGTCCCCGCGGCCCGCGGGGACGACTATCGACAGGGCTTCGATCAGCCGTGCTCCTCCGAGGTGATGACCGGCAGCTCATTGAACTGATGGCGCGGCGGTGGCGAGGACAGCGTCCACTCCAGCGTCGTGGCGCCTTCGCCCCACGGATTGGCCTCGGCCTTGCGGCGGCGCAAGGCCGCCTCCAGCAGCATGATCAGGAAGACCGCGACGCCGACGAGGGTCACCGCATAGCCGATCGAAGAAACCTTGTTCCAGAAGGCGAAGCCGTCGGGATAATCGACATAGCGGCGCGGCATCCCCTGAAGGCCCAGGAAGTGCATGGGGAAGAAGATCAGGTTCACGCCGACGAAGGTGATCCAGAAGTGCAGCGCGCCCAGCCACTCGCGGTACTTCACGCCCCAGATCTTCTCGAACCAGTAGTAGAAGCCGGCGAAGATCGCGAACACCGCCCCCAGGCTCAGCACGTAGTGGAAGTGCGCCACCACGTAGTAGGTGTCCTGGAAGGAGTAGTCGACCGCGGCGTTGGCCAGGACGACCCCGGTGACGCCCCCCACCGTGAAGACGAAGACGAAGCCGATCGCCCACAGCATCGGCGTCTTGAAGTCGATCGAGCCGCCCCACATCGTCGCCAGCCATGAGAAGACCTTGATGCCGGTCGGCACCGCGATGACCATGGACGCCACCGTGAAATAGGCTTGCAGGTTCAGCGACATGCCCACCGTGAACATGTGGTGGGCCCAGACCAGGAAGCCGACGACGCCGATCGCCACCATGGCGTAGGCCATGGCCAGGTAGCCGAAGATCGGCTTGCGCGAAAATGTGGACACGACGTGACTTACGATCCCGAAGCCCGGCAGGATCATGATGTAGACCTCAGGGTGCCCGAAGAACCAGAACAGGTGCTGGTACATGATCGGGTCGCCGCCGCCGGCCGCGTCGAAGAAGTGGGTGTGGAAGTTGCGGTCGGTGAGCAGCATGGTGATCGCGCCGGCCAGCACCGGCAGCGAGAGCAGCAGCATAAAGGCCGTCACCAGCACCGACCAACCGAACAGCGGCATCTTGTGCAGGGTCATGCCCGGCGCGCGCATGTTGAAGATCGTGGTGATGAAGTTGATGGCCCCCAGGATCGAGCTGGCGCCGGCCAGGTGGATGGCGAGGATCACCAGATCCATCGCCGGGCCCGTGTGGCCGCTGGTCGATAACGGTGGATACATCGTCCAGCCGGTGCCGGCCCCGCGCCCCGGCCCGCCGTCCACGAAGAAGGAGGTGCAGAGCAGTACGAACGAGGCGACCAGCAGCCAGAACGAGACGTTGTTCATCCGCGGGAAGGCCATGTCCGGCGCGCCGATCATCAGCGGCACGAACCAGTTGCCGAACCCGCCCATCAACGCAGGCATCAAGGTGAAGAAGATCATCACCAGGGCGTGGGCGGTGACGACGGCGTTGTAGCCCTGCTTCGAACCTTCGATCACCCCGAGCTGGGCCAGCAGGGAGTGCGGCTGGAAGATCTGGATCCCGGGTTCGTAGAGCTCCCAGCGGATCAGGCCGGACAGCGCGCCGCCAATGAGCCCCGCCATGATTGAGAATATCAGGTAGAGCGTGCCGATGTCCTTGTGATTGGTCGAAAACAACCACCGCTGGAAGAAGCCGGGTTGATGATCGGCGGAGTCCCGCGCAAGCAGGCTCGCCTCGGCCGCAGAGGTCATGGCATGCACTCGAGCTGAAAAAGATGTAGTCAGAATACATCTTATGGCACGGCGCACAATTGGAATGTGTCGTGCCCCGATATACATATGTGGCCGAAGCGAAAAAGGAGTCGGCGACCGGCCGCCAGGATCCGGCCGCCTGCCTTCCATTTTATCGAGGAGTTCCGATGATCGTACTGCCCGACCTGCCCTACGCCTACGACGCGCTCGCGCCCGCGATCTCGGAGGCCACCATGCGCGTCCACCACGACCGGCACCACGCGCGCTACGTGGAGGTGACCAACGCCCTTCTCGCCGAGACGCCGTCAGCGGGCGGAACCCTCGAGGAGATCGTGACCAAGGCGTGGCTCAGGAGCGCGCGCAAGCTGTTCAACAACGCCGCCCAGGCGCTGAACCACGAGTTCTTCTGGGCCTCCATGACGCCCGAGCCGGGCGCGCCCTCGGGAGAGTTCGCCCAGGCCCTGGAGCGGGCGTTCGACACTGAGGCGCGGAGCAAGTTTATCGCCGAAGGGCTCGGCCACTTCGGCTCGGGCTGGGTCTGGCTGGCCGCCGACCACGGCAAGCTGACCATCCTGTCCACCCACGACGCCGACACCGTCGTGCGCATGCCGGGTATGACGCCGATCCTGGTCTGCGACATCTGGGAGCACGCCTACTACCTGGACCGCCAGAACAACCGCGGCGCCTATCTGGAAGCCTGGTGGGACAAGCTCGCCAACTGGCGGTTCGCCGAGGCCCAGTATGAAGCCTCCCTGGGCCGTGGAACGCCCTGGGCCTATCCCGCCGCGAGCTCCGTAAGCGGACAGGCGGCCGCCGCCTCCGCCAGTTGAGGAAGGCCCCGCCCATGCACCTGCAAACGCCGGTCTGCGACCTGCTCTGCTGCGACTATCCGATCGTGCTGGCCGGCATGGGCGGGGTCGCCCGTTCGGAACTGGTCGCCGCGGTGACCGAGGCGGGCGGCTTCGGCTTCCTCGGCATGGTCCGCGAGAGTCCGGAGATGGTCGCCAGCGAAATCGCCGCCGTCCGCACCCGCACCACGCGGCCATTCGGCGTCAACCTGATCCCGGCCGCGACCAGGCCCGAGCGGTTGGCGGGCGAACTGGACGCCTGCATCGCGGCCAGGGTCCACGCCGTGACCCTGTTCTGGGACCTGTCCGTCGACACGGTGAAGCGACTGCGGGGCGAAGGCATACTGGTCGTTTGCCAGGTCGGCTCCCTGTCCGAAGCCAGGGCCGCGGAAGACGCCGGGGCCGATGTCCTGATCGCCCAGGGCCTCGAGGCCGGCGGGCACGTCCGCGGACTCACGGCGTTGCACGCACTTCTGGCGCAGGTCGTGCCCGCGGTGGACGTCCCGGTTCTCGCCGCCGGCGGCGTCACGGACGGCGCGGACCTGGCCGCGGTGATCGGCCTCGGCGCGCAGGGCGCGGTGTTGGGCACCGCATTCCTGGCGACGGAGGAATCCTTCGCCCACGATTACCACAAGCAACGCATTGTCGAGGCGGCCGTCGGGGAAACGGTCCACACTCAGGCGTTCCACATCAACTGGCCAGCCGGCGCCTTTGTCCGCGTGCTGCCGAACAGCGTCACCCGCGGCGAGCGCGGCGAGCCATTTTCCGCCGAGCGCCAGGTGATCGGCGCTGACGGAGCCCGATCCATCTACCTGTTCAGCACCGACTCGCCGCTCCGCTCGATGAGCGGCGACTTCGAAGCCATGGCCCTCTACGCGGGCGAGGGCGCTGGGCGGCTGCAGGCCGTCGTGCCGGCGGCGGAGCGGCTGCAGGCCATCGTCGATCAAGCCACGGCCTGCCTCGCGGGCTCGGCCGGCGATACGGACGAAGCAGGCGAGACACGGCGCGAATCCAGCTCACCCGTCTGCTACGCGGCAGAGGCCGACGACGCCTACATGGGCTACATGGGGGTCGAGGAGCTCGCCGCGGAACTTAATGTCCTGCTGGAGGCTGAACGGGCCGGCGCCAGGGTCGCGGCCCGGATGGCGGCGGACGCCCGCGACCCGGAGCTCAAGGCGCTCACCAAGGTCATCCATGCCGACGAGGCGAGATGGTGCAAGGCGCTGATCGACGGACTTGGAGATCTTGGCGTGACGCCGTCGGCGGCGGTCGGCGCTTTTTATGACAGCGCCATGGCGATCGAAGGGATCGAAGCCAGGCTCGCCTTCGTGAACCGCGGCCAGGGCTGGGTGGTGCGCAAACTGCGGGCGTTGCTTCCCAAGATCCGGGATGAGGCGCTCCACGCGACCATGCGCCAGATGTTGCAGGCCCATGAGGACAACATCGCCGCGGCGAACGCGACGCTCCACGCTCGCGCGACATCCCCGGGCGCGGCTGCTCCGGCCTAAGCCCGGCCTCAGGCGAGGCTAGGCGGCGGGCAGATCGAAATAGGCGTGGCAGTAGGCGTCGTCGAACGGCGACCGGGTTCCGGCCCCGCACCATTCCAACTCGTCGCGCCGCAACCGCGGCCGCGCCCGCAGCTCGGCCTGGGTAAAGGGAAGGCTGTAGCCTCGCCGGTCCTGCAGATAGCTGAAAGCCTCCCACGGAAGCGGCTGGAAGCGACGCCCGACGCCAAGCACCCCGCCCGTGGCGACCAGGACGTGGATCACACGGCCCGACGCCTTTTCGATCGAAACGTCAAAGACCTGGCCCACCCGCACGCCGGCGACGTCATAGACCGCGGCGCCTCGCAAGCGCGCGGCGGTCACGAGCAGATGTCCGGGATGATCCGCGCCGAGGAATCCCGGCGCCGGCCCGCCTTCGGGCCAGCCCGGCGGCCGATGCCAGGAGTTCTCGGTCGAACGCCGCCAGCGTCGCTCAGCCTCGACGAACTCCACGCCGGTGATCCCGTTCGACACAAGCCACTCGGAGATGTTCCTCATCACGACCTCCCCTCTTCCAATATCCGCGATATAATATCGTACTACGATATATCAAGACACGTGGCGATGGTCTACCGAGGCTACACACGCGACTCCTCGGCGAGTGGCGGGGGCGCGCCTCAATCCTGTGGCGGCCGAGCCCTGAACCTGATTTCGTGGGCGCGAGCAGGAGGGCGATGCGATGAACGACATTCCAGGGATCAGGAACCGTCCGGACCTCGACGCCTTCTGGATGCCGTTCACCGCCAATCGACAGTTCAAGGCCGACCCGCGCCTGCTGGTCTCCGCCAAGGGCATGTACTACCGGACCGAGGACGGGCGCGACGTGCTGGATGGCTGCGCGGGCCTGTGGTGCGTCAACGCCGGTCACGGACGCGAGGAGATCGCCGCGGCGGTCGGCCAGCAGCTGCTGACGCTGGACTACGCGCCCTCCTTCCAGATGGGTCATCCCCTGGCGTTCGATTTCGCGACCGCGCTCGCCAGCCTCGCCCCACCCGGACTGGACCGGGTGTTCTTCGCCAACTCGGGGTCGGAGGCGGTGGACACCGCGCTCAAGATCGCGCTCGCCTACCACCGCGCCCGCGGCGAGGGCCAGCGGACCCGGCTGATCGGCCGCGAGAAGGGCTATCACGGCGTGGGCTTCGGCGGCATCTCGGTCGGCGGCCTGGTCAACAACCGGCGCGCCTTCCTGACCCTGCCGGGCTCCGACCACATCCGCCACACCCACGACCTCGGAAAGAACGCCTTTTCCCGCGGACAACCGGCGCACGGCGCGGAACTGGCCGACGACCTGGAGCGGCTAATCGCGCTGCATGGCGCGGAAACCATCGCCGCGGTGATCGTCGAGCCGGTGGCCGGGTCGGTCGGCGTTCTGCCGCCTCCCGTGGGCTACCTGGAGCGCCTGCGAGGACTCTGCGCCAAACACGGCATCCTGCTGATCTTCGACGAGGTGATCACCGGATTCGGGCGGCTGGGCGCGCCCTTCGCGAGCCAGTTCTTCGGCGTGACGCCGGACCTGATGACCACCGCCAAGGGCGTGACCAACGGCGCGTTCCCCATGGGCGCGGTGTTCGCCAGCCGCGACGTACACGACGCTCTGATGCGGGCCCCGCCGAACGCCATGGAGCTGTTCCACGGCTATACCTATTCCGGTCACCCGGCCGCCTGCGCAGCCGGCCTCGCGACCCTGGAGATTTATCGCCGCGAGGGCCTGCTGACCCGCGCGGCCGAGTTGTCGCCGCTGTGGGAAGACGCCGTCCACAGTCTGCGCGACTGTCCGAACGTCATCGACATCCGCAATATCGGCCTGATGGCGGCGGTGGAGCTCGCGCCGCGGCCCGACGCTGCAGGCGCCCGTGGCTATGAGATCCTTGTAGGCGCACTGAAGGCTGGCGCACTCGTCCGCACCACTGGCGACACCATCGCCATGTCGCCGCCGTTGATCGTGTCGGCCGAGGAGATCGACCGGCTGGTCGCAATTCTCCGCTCGGTGCTGGAGACCCTGGCGTGATCTCGCGCCGAGGCGCATTGGCCGCCCTGGGCGGCGGGCTCGCGGCGGCCGCCTGGCCCGCCATCGCCCAACAGGTTTTTGACGCCAGGGGCGGCGACGACGGGCTGAAGCTCACGGAGGCCCAGCGTAAAGCCGGCGTGACCTTCCTCGACAGGCACCCCTCGGTGGATGTTCACGCCCACCCGGGCCGCTTCTTCCTGCGCGGCCTGACCCGCCAGAACGCCACCACGCGGGCGATGGGCGCTCCCTTCGAGGCGAAGGCGCTGGCCGACATGGCGGCGGGCCAGGTCAGCGGCGTGCTGTTCAACTGCGTGTCGGACGCCGTGCTGCTGGAACAGTCTCCGACCAAGGGTCTGGTCGCGGCGCGGGAGTTCGAGCCCGGCGAGGCCTGGGCCGACTACCAGCGTCAGATCGGAACCCTGAAGGCCTTGGTCGCCAGAGGCGATGCGGCTCCAGGCCGCGACGGACGCGACATCGCCCGCGCCCAGGCCACCCACCGCACGGCCTGCGTCTTCGCCGTGGAGGGCGGCGACTTCATCGAGGATAGGCTCGACCGCGTCCACGCCGCGCACGCCGACGGCGTCCGCTCGATCACCATCGTCCACTATCACCCCAACCAGATCGGCGACCCACAGACCGAAGCGCCGCGCTTTCCCGGCCTGACGCCGGTCGGCAAGCAAATCGTCCGTGAGATGAACAAGGCCGGCGTGATCGTCGACCTGGCGCACGCGTCGCTGGGCGTCACCCGCGACGCCGCCGAAATCTCGACGCGACCGATGATGATCTCCCACACCAACCTCAAGCGCCCCGACGTCGACCATCCGCGGCTGATCAGCGTCGAACATGCCAAGCTGGTGACGAACCACGGCGGCCTGGTGGGCTCGGTCCCATCGGGCATCGGGCAGAAAAACACCGCCGATTGGATCGCCTCGATCCTGCGCCTGGTCGATGCTGTGGGGATTGATCACGTGGCCATCGGCACCGACATGGACGCCAACTATATGCCGGTCTTCAGCGACTACGCCGATTGGCCGCTGATCCCCGCGGCCCTGCTGGCGCACGGCATGGCCGAAGCCGAGGTCGCCAAGGTGATGGGCGGCAACTTCCTGCGGGTGCTGGCCGCTAACCGGGCCTAGGTCCGCGCGGGGACCGCAAGCAGCGCCTGAACGCTTACAAGGTCCTGCACGATGTGGCCCAGCGACTTGTAGACGGTGATCTGGTCCTCCGACTGGCGGCCGGGGATCTTGCCCGACAGCACCTCGCCGATCTCGCCTGCCACATGTTCGTCGCCGACCAGGCCCGCGGCCTTGGCGTGAAGGAATTCGGCGCCCTGCTTCAGCACACCCTCGCGATGGTCGGCGATGAACCGCGAGCGGACGACCAGATCGCTGTCCACCTCGGCCGGGCCCGCGAAGCTGGACCCTACGACATTGACGTGCGTCCCGGGTTTGAGCCATGCGCCCTTGAGGATCGGCTCGGCGGCTGGGGTGACCGTGCAGACGATGTCGGCGACGGCGACGGCGTCGCGCGCGTTCGCGGCGGTCTCGACCCTGACGCCGAACTCGCCCCGCATGCGCGCCGCAAAGGCCGTCGCCCGTTCCGGCGAGCGGCCCCAGACCGTCACCATCTCCAGCCGCCGCACCCGGCCGATGGCCCGCAGGTGGGTCTGCGCCTGCTCGCCGTAGCCCAACAGCGCCAGGCGGCACGCGTCCGGACGCGCCAGAACGTCGGTCGCCACCGCGCTCGCCGCGGCGGTGCGCACTGCAGTGATCTCGCGGGCCTCGGCGATGCAGGCGAGTTCGCCCGTCACCGGATCGAACAGCATCACCACGCCCTGGTGCGAAGGCCGGCCGACCTCGAAGTTCTTCGGAAAGACGCTCAACACCTTGGCTCCGAAGGCAGCCGCCTCGCCGAGCGCGCCCGGCATCACCCCGAACATCCGCCCGTCCTCGAAGTGCAGGATCGAGCGCAGGAGCTGGCGTGTCTCACCGGCCGAAAGCGCGATCATCGCCGCCCGGACTGCCGGGATCGCCACCTCATAGGTGAGGTTGGCGCGAACCTCCGCGGCGTCGATGAAGCGCATGAACGAACCTTCGTGAAGTTATGGCGGCGGCAGCTGGTGGCGGCTGGCCCGGCGCACTATCTGCCAACCTTCGCAATTGGAGAAACGCCCTTGTCGCTTTCGCTCTTCGACGCCTCGATCCCCGTCTACCTGCAGATGCTGCGCAACCTCACCCACTTCATGAACAAGGCCGAGACCTTTGCGGCCGACGAGCACGTGGAGCTCTCCGCCCTGATGGAGGCCAGCCTAGGCCACGGCATGGCGAACTTCACCCGCCAGATCCAGTTCGCCAGCGACGCCGCCAAGAGCGGGGCTGCGCGCCTGGCCGGCGTCGAGCCGCCGTCGATGCCCGACAACGAAGCGACCTGGGCGGAGCTGAAGGAGCGCATCGCCAAGACCATCGCCTTCGTCGAGACCATCGAGCGAGGCCAAGTCGACGGCCAGGAGAACCGCGCCGTCGTGCTCACCTTCCCCGGCCGGACGATGGAGTTCACCGGCCAGAGCTTCCTGCTCACCTTCTCCCTGCCGAACTTCCTGTTCCACATCACCACGGCCTACGACGTGCTGCGCAGCCAGGGCGTGCCGCTCGGCAAGATGGACTTCCTGGCGGGAGCCAGCGCGCCGGCTTAACGCCAAGCGTGAAAGTCCGGAACCGCGCCAGCCATTCGACGTTTGCGGCTTCGCGGGGCGGGTTTTCCTATCCAATGGCCTGCCGCGCCAATAGCCCCCGGTCGTCAACGGCCGGGGGCTTTTCGTTGGGCGGCCTACGGGCGGAAGCGCCCTTCGAACACGAAGCGCGACACCGGCTCGCGCAGGCTGGGGACCTCGCGGGCCTGGAACGCCTCCGGCAGGACGGACTTGTCGGTGGGCCGGCCGATGGCGATGGCCGCGTCGATCTGGAATTCCGACTCCGGCAGGCCTGTGGCCTTGTAGGCCTCGTCGCTGTGGAAGCCGGCCATGCCGTGGGCGGCCCAGCCGAGCGCGTGCGCCTGTAGGGCCAGGTAGCCCCAGGCCGCGCCGGCGTCGAAGCTGTGGTTGCGGTTGGCCTGCGGCTCGCGCTCCGGCCGCCGGCGGAAACGGTCCGAGGCGATGAAGGCCAGGACCGAGGCGCCGGCCACCCAGGCCTGGTTGTATTCGATCAGCGCGCCGAACAGCGGGGCCCAGTCGTCGGGGCTTTCACGGCGCGCATAGACGAAGCGCCAGGGCTGGCCATTGAACGCCGAGGGCGCCCAGCGCGCCGCCTCGAACATCGACATCAGAACGTCTTGCGGAATCGCTTCGCCGGTGAAGGCGCGCGGGGACCAGCGGGTCAGGAACTGCAGGTCCACATCGTGGTCGGCGGTGCGCCCGAGGGCGGTCTGCTCCATGGTCCTCCAGCCTTCCGACAGGGGCGATGGACGCGATCTCCACCGGCGACCCGATCCCTCGGTCGCGGAGCCTCACCCGGCCGGCAGCATCGCCACGACGGAGTTGGTCTTGGAGATGAAGCGGACGCCCTTCAGCCGATCGGCCGGATAGGCTTCCCAGTCGCCCTTCACCTCGATCGGAGTGATGACCGCAGCGCCGGCGGCGGCGGGCTTGTCGGCCACCACGTCCACCTCATAGACACCGTCCTTCGGCGCTTCGGCATTGATGCGTTTGAGGAATGTGCTCTTCGTATAGCCGGCCGACGGGACGCTGCCAGTCGCGCTCATGACGAGCGTCCCGCCATGGCCGACGGAGATCTTCGCGGTGTCCACCTTGGCGATCATCTCCTGGCCCGCATACATCTGCTGCGAACGACCGAAATATTTTGGCGCGGCCGGCGCCGCCGGTGCGGCGGCGACGTCCTGCTTGTTGGAATCGCAGGCGGTGAGGCCGATCAGCGCTGCGAAGCCGGCGGCCATGAGCACGATACGCATAGGCGTTCTCTCCAATTCTACTTCGGGAAGTGTGCCTACGGTCGCGCTTTCACCGCAACCCCCAGGTGATGAATGTCGCCCGGACCGTCCCAGTCGTAGACGCCCCCGCTGGTCAGGTCAGCGCTTGGCGAGCGCGTCGTCATAGAACCTCGCGATGTCGGCCTTCATCGTCTTCATCGCGTCCTGGTTCAGGTAGACCATGTGGCCGGACGGATAGTAGCCGAAGCGCACGTTGCCCCGCAGGCTGGGATCCAGCCACATGTGCGCCAGGTCATACTCGGTGCCGAAAAACGGCGTGGCCATGTCGTAGATGCCGTTCAGCGAGAAGACCAGCAGATGCGGGTTCTCGCGGATCGCCATGCCGAGGTCGGCTGCGGTGTTGGCCACCGGCTCCTTGCGCGTATTGCCGCCCCCGTTCGGCCCGCCTGGCGGCTTGTGCTTCCAGTCCCAGGCGCGGTTGATGCCCGGACCCGACGGCCAGTAGTTCAGGTCTGTCTTGTAGCCGAGCCCCTGCTCCATCCAGTCGTGCAGCGCGCCGACGTAGGCGCCGTGGATGCCAGTGTCCGACGGATCGTACTCGGGGCTCTCACCGGCGTTGTCGGCGTCGATGCCGGTGAAGCGGGTGTCGTAGCGACCGAGCGTGCGATGCTGGTCGCGCAGCAGCTCCTTTCGGAAGCGGCTGAGGTCGACCCGCAGGTTGGCCTTCTTGATGAAGTCGACAGACAGGCCGGTGTAGGCGCTGAGCTGCTTGGCGGTGGCGTCGAACTCCTGCTCGGAGATGTTGGAGCCCTTGGTCAGCGCGGTGAGGTAGGGACCGGCGGCCCAGTTGCGGACCTCCTGCAGATAGGCTGTCAGGTCGGCCGGCTGCGGCGCCTTCTTCCAGTAGACCGCGGTCGCCGCATAGCTTGGCACATAGCTCACGTAGCTGTGGTCGAAGCCGGAGCTGTGGGCGCCGTAGTTGAGCACCGACGACAGGAGCAGCACGCCGTTGAACTGCAGGCCGCGCTCCTGCAGCGCATAGACCAGGCCCGCCGAGCGGGTGGTGCCGTAACTCTCGCCGAACAGGAACTTGGGCGAGTTCCAGCGATGGTTGATCGTGACGTAGCGCTGGATGCCGCGAGCGAAGGCGTCGATGTCCTCATCGACGCCCCAGAAGGTCGCGCCCTTGGTGTCGCCGAGCGGGCGCGAATAGCCCGCGCCAATCGCGTCGAGGAAGACGAGGTCGGACTTGTCCAGCAGCGTGTAGGGGTTCTCGACGATTGTGAAGGGCGGCGAATGGGTGGCGTTGGGCGAGTCGGTCTGCACGTGCATCGGGCCTACCGCACCCATGTGCATGAACAGCGACGCGGAGCCCGGGCCGCCGTTGTAGAGGAAGGTCACCGGGCGCTCGGCCTCGCCCTTCGAGCGGTCGGCGACATAGGCCACATAGAACATGCTGGCGATCGGCTTGCCGTCATCGTCGCGCAGAGTGAGGGTGCCCGCCGTGGCCGTGTAGGGGATCGTCTTGCCGCCTACCGTCACGGTGTGGCGCGAGGTCTTGGCCTGCTCCTGCACCGGCGCGGTGGCGATGTCGAAGTCGCTGATCTTGCGCTCGCCGGCCTGCGCGCCGCGCTCCGACCGACGCTCCACGACGCTGCCGCTGTTGGACATCGGCTCGTCGGTGGTGTTGCGCGCCGCACGCGAAGCCGCCGCCGGACTGGCGCCCGGACCGGGCTGGGCCAGGACCGCGCTTGCGGAAAAGCCAAGCGCGATCAGCGCGGCGAACGACTGACGGATCATGCAAACCCCCCGGACAACAAGACTGCGCGGCGCAGCCTTATGCGCCGCTCACGCCGCGGGACTTAAACGCCGCGTCACGCTGGAGCGCAACTCTGCGCCGCCGTATTGCGGTGACATTGCCGCTCCGCCTTATTCCGGAGCAATCGGCGGCGCATAGGTGGGCGATGACCGTCTCGCGCCTGTTGCCGTTCGCGATCCTCGCCGCAGCGCTTGCGGCGCCCGCGCTCGCCGCGGATCCAGAGGCGGTCGCGACCGCCCCGGCCGGCGGCGCGCCGCCCACTGTCGCCCAGCAGATCGACGAATATCTGAAGACCTCGCCGGCGCTCGCCCTGCCCACGGAGGCCGCGGCCGGCGTCGCGCCAGGCGCGGAGCCGCGCAAGGTCCACGGCATGCTCGACGTCTCCGCCGGAACCGGCGGCTATCGCAGCGCCTACGCCGCCAGCGAGATCCCGCTCGGCAAGACCGGAACCGCGACGATCGCCGTCGGCGAGACCCACGTCGGCGATCGCGGCGGACGCTTCCATCCCTATGGCGGCCAGAGCCTCGGCCTCGGCCTCAGCTTCGACGCCGACCCAAACGATTGCCGACGCCTTCAGGCCCGGGAAGCCGGACCACCGGACCTCAGCCTCGACCCTCGGATCGAGGGCGGTCGCCGACGCGCCTGCCCGGCCGCGGCGCCGGGCGCACCTCGGTAGCTCAGTCGGGGCTCACCTGGCGACACGCCGCAATCCTTGCGACGCGGCCGAAGCGCCGTGCCCCGGCGAGCTCGGCCGCGAAGGTGTCCCAGATTTAACGGCGGGTCCGGTGATGGCTATGCCAAGCTTGCCTTCACCCATTTAGGGTGGAACATAGACTAGTTTACATTATAGACTTCTTGCGCTAGTCACGAGATGACATCCCGCGATGAGGAGCCGATCTTGACCTCGATACAAGCGACCGCCGGCGCGGCGGTTTTCGCCCTGATCCTAGCCGGCGGCCTGGTCGCCCAGGCCCAGCCGACGCCCGCCGAGGGCGCCGCGACCGCCGCGCGGAGCAATGGCGTCATGGGCCAGTTCAGCGGCGCCGGCGGCGACCCCGTGCTGGGCGGGAAGCTCTACCAGCAGAAATGCGCGAGCTGCCACGACAACCCCAGCGGCCGCACGCCGCCCAAGGCGACGATCGCGGCCAACACGCCCACATTCATCTTCTCGGCCCTGCTGGAGGGCGTCATGCGGCCGATGGCGACCGGCATGGCGCCGCACGACATCGCCTCGGTCGCGACCTATCTGTCAACGCGCAAGGACGGCGGCCTCGACGCCGGCGCGCTGGAAGCGCCGCCCTGCAAGAACAAGCCCGCCCCGTTCAGCCTCACGGGCCCGCTCTGGAACGGCTGGGGCAATGCGCAGACCCAGAACCGCTTCCAGGCCAATCCCGGCTTCAAGGCCGTCGACGCGCCGCGGCTCAAGTTGAAATGGGCGTTCGCCTACGCCGGCAGCCGCAACGGCCAGGCGACGGTGGCGGGCGGACGCGTCTTCCTCACCTCGGCCTCCGGCGCCGTCTATTCGCTGAACGCCAGGACCGGCTGCGCCTACTGGCGCTACGATGTGCCGGGCGGGTCGCGGAGCAGCGTCGTCATCGGCAAGCTACCCGGGACCAAGGGCAAGGCGCGCTACGCCGCCTACCTCACCGGCTGGACCGAGCGCACCGCCTACGCGCTCGACGCCGAGACCGGCAAGCTGATCTGGAAGAGCCGCGTCGACAACCAGCAGGAAGTGCAGATGACCGGCACGCCGGTGCTGCACGCCGGGCGCCTCTACATCCCCGTCTCCTCCGCTGAAGAAGCCATCGCCACCGACGACAACCACGAGTGCTGCAAGTTCCGCGGCGCCGTGACGGCCGTGGACGCGGCGACCGGCAAGGTGCTCTGGGAAACCTTCATGAGCCCGGAGGCCAGGCCATTCAAAAAGAACGCCAGGGGCGTGCAGATGTACGGCCCCGCCGGGGCGGCGATCTGGGGCTCGCCGACGGTCGACGCCAAGCGTGGCCTACTCTACGTGGCGACCGGCGACAGCTACACCGATCTGCCCTTGCCGAACGCCGACGCTCTGGTGGCGCTGGACCTGAAGACCGGGGCGATCCGCTGGGCGAACCAACTCACCAAGGGCGACAACTACATCATCGGCTGCAATCCGCCGAAGCCCCGCGCCAACTGCCCGACCGCCGTCGGCCCGGACCACGACTTCGGCGTGGCGCCCGTCCTCCACACGCTGAAGAGTGGCAAGCAGGTGATCCTGGTCGGGCAGAAGTCGAGCCAGGTTTATGCGCTGGACCCGGACGCCCGCGGCAAGGTGATCTGGGAGCACCGCCTGAGCGCCGGCGGTCCGCTGGGCGGTGTCGAGTTCGGCCCCGCCGCCGACGGCGACAACTACTATGTGGGCATCGCCGACATCTTCTCACCCAAGGCCATGCCCGGGCTCTACGCCTTCCGGATCGCCGACGGCGAGCCGCTGTGGTCGATGCTCAGCCCGTCGGTGGCCTGCCCCTGGCGGAATCCCTACTGCCATCCGGCGATCTCCCAGGCGGTGACCGCTATGCCGGGGCTGGTCTTCGCCGGCGCCATGAACGGCCGCTTCCGCGCCTATGACAGCAAGACCGGCAAGGTGGTCTGGGACTACGACACCACCGCCGAGGTCACCACCGTGTCGGGCAAGACCGCCAAGGGCGGCGTCATGGACGGCGCCGGCCCGACGATCGCGGGCGGCGTGGTCTATGTGAGCTCGGGCTACCAGGGGCGGTCGGGCACGCCAGGCAACCTGCTGATGGCGTTCTCGGTGGACGGCCGCTAGCTCTGTCAGGAAAATCAGCCAGTCCGTCGCGCCAACCCGTGGACGCCTGCCGAAGCCCGACGCTCGCTAGGCCATGGCCATCATCCAGATGGCCATGCCGACCATCATCAGGTTCTCGGTCAGGGACACGAAGCCCAGCGGAACCTTGCTGTCGCCGCCGACGCAGGCGCACTTGAGCTCGCGTCTGTCGATATAGACCGCCTTGAAGACCGACACCGCGCCCACGCCACCGATGAACAGCGCCAGCGGCGCGGAGAGCCAGGTCAGGGCGCCGGCCGCCATAAGCACGCCGGCCGCGAACTCCGCGAAGGGATAGACTGCGCCATATCGTGGCCAACGACGCGCGAGCAGGTCGTAGTTCAGGAACATGGTGGAGAAGCTCTCCACGTCGCGCAGCTTCTGGGCGGCCAGAACCACCATGCTGAACGCGATGAACCAGGCGCCCGCCTGGCGCGTCAGCGGCGTTCCGAACGCCGCGTGGCTTGCGGCCAGGGCCATGAGCGCCGTTCCTGCGAAAATCGCGATGACCGGGACGTAGCTCGTCGCCTTGGGATCCCGCACCTTCATCCCGAAGAAGCGCCGCAGGTCGTCGTAGCCTCCGATCCGCTGGCCGCCGATGAACACCTGCGGGGTCGTCGCCACGCCCTGTTCGGCGCGGAAGGCGTCGGTTTCCGCAGGGCTCCTCAAAGGATGATCGTCGACGGCATATCCCTTGCGGCGCAGCAGATCCTTCGCCTTCAGCCCGTAGGGACAGGTGTGCTCGGGCATCACCATCCGATACAGGATCGCCGATTTGTCAGGAGCGGTCATCTCGAACTCCACGGTCTCATTGATATACCCCCATAGGGCATACTACCTGACTGTGATTTAGGATCTGGAACTGTCATTGCAATTACCCCCAGGCCGTATATCTGCAGATCTTGAAACCGGAGGCGGCATGGAACGCGACGCGAAGACCAAACTCCTCAACCGGCTAAATCGTATCGAAGGCCAGGTTCGCGGGATCGTCGGCATGATCGAAGGCGACCGCTATTGCATCGACGTGCTGACCCAGGTGCAGGCGGTCCGCGCGGCCCTAGTGCGGGTCGAGACGGAGATGCTGAAGGAACACCTCGGCCATTGCATCGAGGGCGCGATCGTCAGCGGCGACAAGGCCGAGCAGCGACGCAAGGCTTCGGAGCTCGTCCAACTCCTTGAGCGGAGCGCTCGATGAGCCGCGGGATCGAAGCCGCGATAGTCTGCGCCGGGCTGATGGCTGCCGGCGGCGCAGCGGCCCAGGAAGCGCCGCCGATGCCCGGCATGGATCATTCGAAGACGGATTTGGGCGTAGCGCCCGCCGATCCGCATGCCGGCATGGACATGTCGCACATGAACATGCCCGGCATGGACATGGGCCACGGCATGAGCGGGGCGCTCGGCCCCTACGCCATGACCCGCGAAGCTTCCGGCACGGCCTGGCAGCCGGACGCCTCGGCGCACGAGGGCCTGCACCTGACGCGCGGCGCTTGGATGGTGATGCTCCACGGCCTGCTGAACGGCGTCTACGACTGGCAGGACGGTCCGCGCGGCGATGAGAAGGGTTTTGCCTCGGGAATGCTGATGGCCATGGCCCAGCGCCCGGTCGGCGACGTCGGCACGCTGCAGCTCCGCGCCATGATCAGCCCCGACCTGTTGATGGGCGCGCGCGGCTATCCGCTGCTGCTGGCCACCGGCGAGACGGCAAACGGCAAGACCCCGCTCGTGGACCGCCAGCACCCGCACGACCTCTTCATGGAGCTTTCGGCCAGCTACAGCCGCCGGCTTTCGGCCAAGGACAGCGCCTTCGTTTACGTGGGCCTGCCGGGCGAGCCCGCCTTCGGCCCGCCGGCCTTCATGCACCGCATGTCGATCATGGACAGCCCCGAGGCGCCGATCAGCCACCATTGGCTGGACTCGACCCACATCACCTTCGGCGTGGTCACCGCAGGCTTTGTGCATGGCGACTGGAAGCTGGAGGCGTCGGCCTACAAGGGCCGCGAGCCGGACCAGCATCGCTACGACATCGAGACGCCGAAGCTGGACTCGGCCGCCGTGCGCCTGTCCTGGAACCCCAGCGCGAACTGGTCGCTGCAGGCCTCGACCGCCTACGAAAAGAGCCCCGAGCAGCTCGAGCCGGACGCCGACCAGCGCAAGCTCTCGGCAAGCGCCATCTATACCGTCGCCTTCGGCGATCACGGCTGGTGGTCCACGACCGCGGCCTGGGGCCGGCGCTCCAGCGAAAGCATCGACCTGGACGCCTGGGTGCTGGAAAGCGCGCTGAAGCCGAACGCCGCCTGGACGATCTTCAGCCGCGCCGAGCGGGTGGAGAACGACGAGCTGGTCCCGCTCGGCGGTCACCACGGCGCGACCTATACCGTCGGCAAGATCTCGCTCGGCGCAGTGCGCGACTGGCCCTTGTCGGAGCACCTGAGCTTCGGCCTGGGCGGCCTTTACGCCTTTAACTTCGTCCCGCGCGCGCTCGACGCGGACTATGGCGAGGATCCTCGCGGCGTCATGGCCTTCGTGCGATTGAAGCTGCGCTGATTGGCGAGGCTCGGCGGATCGGCTAGCACTCCCGTAGCATGAGCCAGCGCATCGAATTCCTCTCCGACATCCCCCGCGTCCACGCCATCCAGCGGGGCGAGCATATCGCCGTTCAGTGCGAGGGCCGCACCCTCACTTACGCCGAACTGGACCGTCGCGCCGGAAATGTCGCGGGCCTGCTGGCGCAGGCGGGCGTCAAGCCCGGCGACCGCATCGCCTGGCTCGGCCGCAGCCACGAGGCCTTCTTCGAGATCTTCTTCGGTGCGGCGAAGGCGCGGGTTTGCCTGGCGCCGATCAACGCGCGCCTGGCCGTGCCCGAGATCGCCTTCATCCTGCAAGACAGCGGGGCGGGCCTGTTCTTCGTGACGCCGGAGTTCTTCGCCGCGGCCCAGATGGTGGTGAGCCAGGTCGACCGGCCCGTCCGCCTGATCGGCGTCCGCGAGACTTGCGACGGGTTCGAGAGCTACGAGGCCCTGCGCGACGCCGCCCCACCGGCCGAACCTGCCGCGCCCGTCGCCAGCGACGACGTGCTGCAACTCTACACCTCCGGCACCACGGGCCTGCCCAAGGGCGTGCGGCTGGACAACCGCAACTATGCGAGCTTCCTGGAGCTGCGCACCCAGGTCGAAGGCTTCGACTACGGCTCCGACGACACTGTGCTGATCGTCATGCCGCTGTTCCATGTCGCCGGGACCAACATCAGCTTTTCAGGGCTGGCCGCCGGCGGGCGCGTGATCTTGCTGCCGGAGTTCAGCCCGGCCGCGGTGCTGCGGCTGATCGAGGCCGAACGCGTGGCGCACATCTTCCTGGTGCCGGCGATGATCAACATGATCCTGCAGGCGCCGGAGATCGAAGGCGCCGACCTTTCCAGCCTGAAGAGCGTGGCCTATGGCGCCTCGCCGATCAGCGAGGCCGTGCTGGCCGCGGCCACCGCGCGTTTCGGCTGCGGCTTCATCCAGTTCTACGGCATGACCGAATCCACCGGCGCCGGCACCTTCCTGACGCCCAGCGAGCACCGCGGCGAGTTGATGCGCTCCTGCGGCCGGCCCTGGCCGCAGATGGCCGTGCGCATCCAGGACGACGACGGAAACGAAGTCAGCGTCGGCGAGATCGGCGAGATCGCCATCTGGGGCGGCATGGTGATGGCCGGCTACTGGAACCGCCCGGAAGCCACCGCCGAGACCGTCTCATCCGACCGCTGGCTGAAGACCGGCGACGCCGGCTATCGCGACGCGGACGGCTACATCTTCGTCCACGACCGGGTGAAGGACATGATCGTCTCGGGTGGCGAGAACGTCTATCCGGCCGAGGTGGAGAACGCGATCCTGGGCTGCCCGGGCGTCGCCGATGCCGCGGTGATCGGCGTTCCGGACGACCGCTGGGGCGAGGCGGTGAAGGTGATCGTGGTGCCCGTCGCCGACGGCGCGCCGGAGCCCCAGGCGGTGATCGCCTGGGCCCGCGAGCGGATCGCGGCCTACAAGGCGCCCAAGTCCGTGGACTTCATCGACGTCCTGCCGCGCAACGCCTCCGGCAAGGTGCTCCGCCGCGAACTGCGCAAGCCCTACTGGGAAGGCCGCGGCCGCAACGTGGGCTAGGCCATTAGCGGCCCACCCGTCGCCTACGCCGATCCGGCTAAGGCCCCGCGGCGACGTTGGGTACGCGATCGAGCTGTTCGGGCCGCGGCCGTGGCGCAAGCTTCAGGCGCGACAGGCTGACCACCGCAGCCAGGGCTGCGAGCCCCGACGCCGTCGCGAGCGCCGCCGTCGTCGCGTGCGTCCCGGCCAGTTGGAAGAACACCGCCGTGGTGACCGCGCCCGCCGTCTGGCCGAGCAGCCGCGCGGTGGCCAGCGCCCCGCCCGCCGCGCCGCTGCGATGCATGGGGGCGGCGGTGACCATGGCGCGGTTGTTGGGCGACTGGAAGAAGCCGAAGCCCAGGCCGCAGAGCGCCATTCGCCAGGCGATGTCCCAGTTGGTCTGGCCGGGGTGAACCAGCGACAGGAGGCCAAGGCCTGTCGCGAAGACCGCCAGGCCGATGCCGCCCAGCGTGCCCGCCCGGTGCCGGTCGGCGAGGCGCCCGGCGATCGGGGCCGCGATCCCCACCGCCATCGGCCAGGGAGTCATCAGCAGGCCCGTCTCGACCGCGCTGCGGCCCAGCACGCTCTGGAAATAGAAGGGCAGGCCGACGTAGGCCATCATCTGGGCGCAGAACGAGACGACGGAGGTCAGGATCGACAGGCCGAAGATCGGAATGCGCAGCAGGTCGAACGGCACCAGCGGCGCCTCGCGGCGGACCTCGCGCCAGGTGAGCAGGGCGCCGGCGATGGCGCCCACCGCCAGTTTCGACAGCCCCGACACCAGGCCCTCGCGCGCCACGCTTTCCGCCCCGGTGATCAGGAAGCCCAAGGTCGCCGCGTTGAGCAGGGCCGAGACCCAGTCGAACTTGCGCGGCGAACCCACGGTGTGCGGCAGGCTGCGCAGGCCGATGGCGATGGCCAGCACGCCGATCGGCACATTGATGGCGAACAGCCATTCCCACGACGCCTTGGCCAGGATCGCCGCGGCGACGGTCGGGCCGACGGCGGCCGAGACCGAGATGACCAGGGCGTTCAGGCCCATGGCGCGGCCCAGGAACTTCTTCGGATAGGTGAAGCGCACCAGGGCGGCGTTGATGCTCATGATCCCGCCGGCGCCCAGGCCCTGCAGCACCCGCGCCGCGGTCAGGCTCTCCAGGGTGTGCGACAAGGCGCAGCCGAGCGAGCCGAGGGTGAAGACCGCGAGCCCGACCATATAGACCCGCCGGTAGCCCAGCCGATCCCCCAGCGCCGCCAGCGGCAGCAGGGTCACGGTGATGGCGAGCTGGTAGGCGTTGACGATCCAGATCGAAGACGCCGCGCTGGCGTGTAGCTCGCCGGCTATGGTCGGTAGCGCGACATTGGCGATCGCCCCATCCAGCACCGACATGGTCATGGCCAGCCAGATCGCCGCGACCGACCAGTAGCGGCGCGGGACCGGCAAACCATCGGGCATGCCCGCGGGCGAGTGGGCGTCGGTGTCTTCGTCCGCGACGGCGCTAAGGCTCGGCATCGAAGCTCAAACCCTCCGGGCGCCGATGGGCGCCATCAGGCGCTGGCCGTCGCGCTGGGCCTCGCCTTCACCCGGCCGAACCAGTCGGTGAGCTTGCCGTACGCCGGGTCCAGCGGCTGGCCGACCTGGCCCCCGAAGTCGAGGAAGCTGAACAGCAGGATGTCGGCCATGGTGAAGCGCTCGCCGGCGACCCAAGGGCCCTTGAAGTTGTCTTCCAGCCACTGCTCCCCGTCCTTGGCGACGGCCTTCAGCCCGGCGGCCGCCTCCGGCAGGCAGCGCATGCGGCTCTCGAACAGCGGCAGGCCCTCGGCATAGCGGAAACCGTTGGCCAGGGGCTCGCAGACCTTCAGGTCGACGCGGCGGGTCCACATCCGGGTCTGGGCCCGCTCTTCCGCCGTCGCCCCGATGAGCGGCGGACTCGGCTGGCGCTCCTCGAGGTATTCGCAGATGGCGGTGATCTCGGTGAGGCAGGTCCCGTCGTCGAGCTCCAGCGAGGGCGTCTGGCCCGCCGGATTGACCGAGACGTTGTAGGGCGCCCGCCGGTTCTCCCCGCCCATGAGGTCGACCGCAACGAAGGGGACCTCCATGCCCTTCTCGGCCAGGAACATCTTCACCATCCGAGGATTGGGGCCGACCGAGACATGCAGTTTCATGGGATTTCCTTTGTGGGTTGGCAGGACCCTAGGAGGGCGCCGCAAGGGGCGTCAACGACACAGCCATTAACCATTTTTTCAGGAGTTGATGTGGCGTTTCGACGCGGTTTGGGGTATATGAGCGCCCCATGGCCGATCGACAGTTCAAACCCGACTTGACGGGCTCTGACGAGACGCTCGAGCATCTCCTCGCCCGTCTCCGCACCTCCCTACGCCGCCCCGCGCGTCCGCGCCGCGACGGCCCTGCTGACTGGGACAGCTTCGTGACCTCACGCCGCCCACCCCGCGGCGCGGGCGGAGCCGAGGCGCCAATCCCGCGCGAAAAGCCGCCCAGCGACGCCTACGCGCCGATCTGAGGCGTCGATCTAGAGTCCTGCGGGCTTGGGCCCGCCCGTCGCCCAGTCGAGCAGCTCGACGGGATGGATGACAGGCGCGCCGACCGCCGGCGCGATCTGCGTGATGCAACCGACATTCCCGGCCGCCACCACGGCCGCCCCGGTGCGTGCGATGTTGGCCGCCTTGCGCTCGCGCAGCCGGCCGGCCAGGTCCGGCTGCAAGATGTTGTAGACCCCGGCCGAGCCGCAGCAGAGGTGGCCCTCGGCGATCGCGCGCACCTCGAAGCCGGCCTGGGCCAGCAGGGCGGCGGGCGCGTCCCTGATCCCCTGGCCATGCTGCAGGGAGCACGGCGCGTGGTAAGCGACGCTCAAGCCGCCGGGCCGCGTGACAGGCGGCAATCCCACCTCCGCGATGAACTCCAGCACGTCCTTCGCCCGCGACGCGACGTCCGCCGCATCGGCGTCGCCGGCCAGTCGATGTCCATAGGCCTTCAGCGTCGTGCCGCAGCCCGCCGCCGTGGTGACGATCGCCTCGAACGGCCCGGCTCGGGTCCAGGCCGCCACATTGGCAGCGGCGAAGGTCCGGGCCTCGTCCGCGCGGCCCAGGTGTTCGGAAAGCGCCCCGCAGCATCTCTCGCCCTCGACCAGCACGACCTCGAAGCCGGCGCGGGCGATCAGACGCATGGCCGCCTCGCGGATCGAGGGCGCCATGGCCGGCTCCACGCAGCCCTGCAGCAGGGCGACCCGGCCGCGCGCGGTCCCTTCTGCAGGCCTGGCGCGCGCTGACTGCGGGGCTGCGACCGGCTTCGGGACCAGGCGCAACAAGGCCGCCAGCGGCCGAAGCTTCGCGGCCTCCAGCACAGGCGCCAGCGGCCTCGCCAGCCGGCCCAGCGCGAGCGCCGCCCGTAGCCTGCCCGGGTGGGTCAAAACAGCCGGGATCAGCGCGCGCAGCGCCCGCTCCGACAGCGGGCGTCGATAGGTCGCCTCGATGTGCGCCCGGCCATGGTCGATGAGCTGGGCGTAGTCGACGCCCGACGGGCAGGTGGTCTTGCAGGCCAGGCACGAGAGGCAGCGGTCGATGTGCGTGACCGTCTCCTTAGTGGGCGGCCCGCCGTCCTCCAGCATGGCCTTGATCAGCTCGATGCGGCCGCGCGGGCTGTCGCGCTCGTCACCCAGCAGCACATAGGTCGGGCAGGTCGCCGTGCAGAAACCGCAGTGTACGCACTTGCGGATCTCCCCGTGGCTGGCGGCCGTCTCGGGATCGGCGAGCTGGGCGGCGGTGAAGAGGGTCTGCATCAGCCCTGCCCCAACCGGCCTGGATTGAGCACACCCAGCGGATCGAAGGCCGCCTTCACGCGCGCGGTGAGCGTCGCGAGCGGTCCGCTCAGCGGTTCGAACGCAGGTCCCTCGCCGCGGTAGAGGGTCGCGTGGCCGCCGAGCGCGCGGACCACGCCGCGCACCTGCGCCGGGTCGGCCTCCGACTGCAGCCAGACCAGGCCGCCGCCCCAGTCATAGAGCGCCTCGCCGCCGAGCTGCTCGCCCACGCGCCAGCCGTCCGCCGGCGGGACGGAGATCCGCCACAACCGCCCCGCGCCGCCCTGCAATGCCTCGACCTCCCGGATATGGGCCCAGAACTCGCGGCTGTGCCCAGCGTCCAGCAGCTCCACGCGCCCGAACCGCCCGAGCAGGGTCACGAGGCCGTCCCCACGCGCCGCGACCGAGGCCTCGAAGCCCTCCAGCCGGATCGCGGTGACCGCCATCTCCCCGCCCAATGGGGGCCGTGAGGCGGTGGCGGCCGGCAGGTGCGCCGTGCCGGAGACCTCGGCCGGAGCGCGCAGAGCCGCCGTCATCGCCTCGCCGGCCCGCCGGTCGTCGAGCCCGAACATCAGCAGGGTGACCTCCGTGCGCGGCGCGGGCAGCACCTTGATGGTCACCTCGGTCAGCACCGCCAAGGTTCCCCAGGAGCCGGCGATCAGCTTGCTGAGATCGTAGCCGGTGACGTTCTTCACAACCCGCCCGCCGGCCCGCACCAGCTCGCCGCGGCCGGTCACCGCCTGCAGGCCCAGGAAGTGGTCGCGCGCCGCGCCAGTCCGGATACGCCTGGGCCCGGAGAGATTCGCCGCCAGCGCCCCACCCAGCGTCGGCTGGCCCCCGGCGCCCAGCAGCTTCGCCAGGTGCGGCGGCTCGAACGGCAGCATCTGGCCCTGTGCCGCCACCAGCTTTTCGAGGGCCGCCAGTTTCACGCCCGGCTGGGCCGTCAGCACCAGCTCCTCCGGCGCATAGTCGATGACCTTGGCGAGGCTGACCAGGCTCAGCACCGCGTCGGCGCCTCGGACCGCACCGATCCCGCGCTTGGTTCCGCCGCCGACGATTTCGAGTTTGCGACCGGCCGAGCCGGCGTCGGCGACGATCTGCGCGACCTCGCCGGCCGTCTTCGGTTTCTCCATCGGGGCGGCCACGTCGAGCATCTAGAACCTCGGCAGCTCGGGAAAGGCTGTGGCCCCGCGATGCACGTGTACCCGGCCGAGCTCGGCGCAACGGTGCAGCCTGGGGAACACCTTGCCGGGATTCAGCAGCAGGTCAGGATCGAAGGCGCACTTCACCCGCTGCTGGCAGGCGAGGTCGACGTCGCTGAACATCTCGCCCATCAGGTCGCGCTTCTCGACGCCCACGCCATGCTCGCCGGTCAGCACGCCGCCCACCGCCACGCAGAGCTTCAGGATGTCCGCGCCGAAGGCCTCCGCCGCCTCGAGCTGGCCGGGCTTGTCGGCGTCGTAGAGGATCAGCGGATGCAGGTTGCCGTCGCCGGCATGGAAGACGTTCGCGACGCCCAGGCCGTACTCCAGGCCCATCTGCGTTATGGTGCTCAGCACATGCGGCAACTCCCGGCGCGGGATGGTGCCGTCCATGCAGTAGTAGTCGGGCGAAATCCGCCCCACCGCCGGGAACGCCGCCTTGCGCCCCGCCCAGAACGCCAGCCGCTCAGCCTCGCTCTGCGACGCACGGATGGTGGTCGCGCCACGCGTCTTGGCGAGGTCGGCCACGTGATCGGAAAGCTCGGCGCATTCCGCCTCGGGCCCATCCAGCTCGACGATCAACAGGGCCTCGGCCTGCGTCGGATAGCCCGCGCCGACGAAGGCCTCGGCGGCGACGATCGCCGGCCGGTCCATCATCTCCATCCCGGCAGGGATGATCCCCGCGCCGATGATGTCGGCGACCGTCGCTCCGGCCGCCTCGACCGAGGCGAAGCCCAGCAGCATCGCCCGCGCCGTCTGCGGTTTCGTCAGCAGGCGGACCGTCACCTCTGTGACGACGCCCAGCAGGCCCTCCGACCCGGTCACCACGCCCATGAGGTCGTAGCCAGCGGCATCGAACCCCTTTCCGCCCAGCCGCACCACCTCGCCGCTCATCAGCACGATCTCACAGCCGAGCAGGTTGTTGGTGGTCAGGCCGTACTTCAGGCAGTGCACGCCGCCGGAGTTCTCCGCGACGTTGCCGCCGATGGTGCAGGCGATCTGGCTCGATGGATCCGGCGCATAGTAGAAGCCGTCCGCCTCGACGGCGCCGGTGATCGCCAGGTTGGTCACGCCCGGCTGCACGACCGCGCAACGGTTGCCGTAGTCGACCTCCAGGATTCGGTTGAACTTGGCCATGCCCAGGACGATGCCGTCCTGCAGCGGCAAGGCGCCGCCGGAGAGCGAGGTGCCTGCGCCGCGCGGCACGACCTTCACGCCGTTCGCCTGGCACCAGGCGAGCACGGCCGCGACCTGGGCCGTCGTCTCCGGCAGCACCACCGCGATCGGCGTCTGGCGATAGGCCGAAAGGCCGTCGGACTCGAACGGGACGAGGCCAGCGGGGTCGCCGACGACGCCTTCGCCGCGCACGAGCCGCTTCAGCGCGCGCACGATCTGGCCCTTGCGGGCGATCAGCGCGGCGTCGGGCAGCGGCATCTTCATCGGAGCCCCCACGAACCAAAGTTCGCGGTCGCGGTCCAGCGCTTAGGCCTCGCGAAGGATCGTCTGGAGGCCGCGCGCGACCGGTTCCAGAAGGCTGCCGTCGGTGACGTCGGCCACGTCGCGGGGCGTGTGGTGCAGCACGCTGCTGGCGACCATCCCCACCAGCGGCGCATAGCCGAGCCGCTGGAAGAGCGCGACCTCGCCGGGCGGCTTGCGTTGGTCGATGTCCATCGGCCGCTCGTAGCCGGGCTGGCCGGCGAAGGCCTTGGCGGCCAGCGGCATGAGCGCGTCGCTGACCGCCAGCAACCGCTCGGCCGGCGGGCCGGCCCGCCGAACCACCTGGCCGTCCTTCAATTCGAAGTCATAGACCGCGACGTTGGCCCCGATCGCCAGCCACAGCTTGGTCGCCGCGGGTTTCGGCGCCAGCGTCTCGGAGAACAGGTGGCCGCCGTAGCCGTCGAACTCGTGGCCCGACGCCGCGACGATGGTCAGGTTATGGTCGGTCGAGGCCGCCAGCCAGCGCGCCAGGCCCAGCCAGATCGCAATTCCGGATCCGCGCTCGCCGGCGCAATGCAGCCAGCCGCTCTTGGGCGTCGAGAGCACGAGGTGCTTGCCCGGCCGCGCGCGGCGGCCGACCACGTTGTGCGCCTTGTGCGTGACGGTGCGCCCATCGAGGCGCACGATCGCCTCGGCGCCGCGCGCCGCGGCCGCTTTCAGGGCCGCCGCCTCGCGGCCGGCGACCAGCAGAACCGGAACCTTCCAGGGCTCGGCCTTCGGCGTGCGGTTGAGGGCGGCCAGTTCGCCCAGCCGGTTCTCGGTGATGGCGACGACGGCCCGCGCCCCGCTGGCAACGGCCTCGGCAATCTGGGCCGGCGGCGGCGCCTCGAGCCCGGCGCCTGTCCCCGGCGGCAGGTCGACCAGCGCGACCTTGCCCGGCCCGCCGTTCGCCGAGAGCGGCCCCTTCGCCCCGCCCGGGGGCGACAGACCAGGGGTCCAGTACGGGAAACCCTTGATGGTGCGCCCCCCGATGCCGAGGTCGGACCGAGCAAGTTCGAAGACCGGATAGTCGAACCCCTGGCGCTCGACCGCATAGCCTGCGGCCGTTAGCGCATCGGCCAGCCACTTCGTCGTGGCTTCGTCGCCAGGCGTTCCAGTGCGATGCTCGCCCAGGCCGGCGTAGGTCTTCACGTCCGCGTAGAGCGTCGCGCCGGACAGCGGGTCGCCAGGCGCCGCCCGCGCGCTCACGCCGGTTCCCGCCCAGGCGGCCAGTCCCGCCAGCAGCGCCTCACGCCGATCCAGACCCATGTCGCACGTCCTCCCATAGGTCGGAGAAAACCATCGACGAGGCGCGAACGCCACCGCCCTTCGCAACAGCAGCGCCGGGTCGCCAGGGGGATGGCTATTCGCCCTTGAAGACCGGCGTGCGCTTTTCGTTGAAGCTGGCGACCCCTTCGCGCCGGTCGGCGGTCTTGAAGAGCCGGTTGTAGGCGGAAAGCTCCATCTCCATGGCCGCCGCCAGGTCTAGCGAGACGCCCTCCCGCACGACGCGCTTCAGCGCCCGAACCGAGAGCGGCGCCCTGGCCGCGATCTCGGCGGCGACGCCCAGCACGGTCTCCATCAGGGCCTCGGGCGCGATCACGCCATTGACGACGCCATACTCCAGCGCCTGGGCCGCGGTGAACGGCCGGCCGGTGGTCAGAAGCTCGATCGCCCGGCGCTCGCCGGCGCAGCGGCGTAGGAGCTGTGTGCCGCCCAGGCCCGGCATGATGCCCAGGCCCACTTCCGGCAGGCCGAACCGCGCGGTTTCCGAGGCATAGGCGAAGTCGCAGGCGAGCGTCATCTCGCAGCCGCCGCCCATGGCCGCGCCGTTCACCGCGGCGATGACCGGCACGGGCAAGGAAAGCTGCGCGCGCACCATCGCCTCGAAGACCCGGTGCTGCGCGGCCCAGGCCTCGTCGGTCATGCCGTTGCGTTCCTTCAGGTCCGCCCCGGCCTGGAAGTGACGCCCCTCGCCGGTCAGCACCACGCAGCGCAGGTCGTCGCGTCTCGCGAGTTCGGTCCAGGCGAGCAACAGCTCCTCGCCCATCTCGGTCGACAGCGCATTGGCGACCTCGGGCCGGTTGAAGGCGACCATGGCGACGCCCGGCGCGGGCTCGGTGAGCTTGAGGGTTTGCGGCACTAGAAACTCTTCGGCAGGTCCAGCACGTGGGTCGCCACGTGAGAGAGGATGAGGTTCGTGGAGATCGGCGCCACCTGGTAGAGCCGGGTTTCGCGGAACTTGCGCTCGATGTCGTATTCCTCGGCGAAGCCGAAGCCGCCGTGGGTCTGCACCGCCATGTCGGCCGCGTACCAGGAGGCTTCCGAGGCCGCGAGCTTGGCCATGTTGGCTTCCGTCCCGCAGGGTTCGCCCGCCTCGAACAGGGCCGCGGCGGCGTCGACCATCAGCGACGCCGCGGTCATCTGGACGTAGGCGCGGGCGATCGGGAACTGCACGCCCTGGTTCTCGCCGATCGGGCGGCCGAATACCTGGCGGTCCTTGGCGTAGGCGCTGGCCCGGTCGATGAAGAACCTCGCGTCGCCGATGCACTCCGCCGCGATCAGGATCCGCTCGGCGTTCATGCCGTCGAGGATGTAGCGGAAGCCCTTGCCTTCCTCGCCGATTAGGTTCGCGGCCGGCACGCGCAGGTCCTCGAAGAAAAGCTCGGTCGTGGCGTGGTTCAGCATGGTGCGGATCGGCCGGATGGTCAGGCCGGCGCCGACTGCCTCGCGCATGTCGACCAGCAGCACGCTCATCCCGTCCGACGGCTTGGCGGCCTGATCGCGCGACGTGGTGCGGCAGAGCAGGACCATCAGGTCGGAGTGCTCGGCGCGGCTGATCCAGAGCTTCTTGCCGCTGACGACGTAGGTGTCCCCCTCGCGCCGGGCGAAGGTGGTGATCCGCGTCGTGTCGGTGCCCGCGTCGGGTTCGGTGACCCCGAACGCCTGCAGCCGCAACTCGCCCGAGGCGATCTTCGGCAGGTAGGCCTGTTTCTGCGCAGCGGAGCCGTGCCGCAGGACGACGCCCATGGTGTACATCTGAGCATGGCAGGCGCCGCCGTTGCTCCCCGAGCGGTGGATTTCTTCCAGCACCGCCGCGCCGGCGGCCAGCCCGAGGCCCGAACCGCCATACTCCTCCGGGATCAGCACCGACAGGAACCCCGCCTCGGTCAGCGCGGCGACGAACTCGGTCGGATAGGCCCGCTCGCGATCCAGCGCCCGCCAGTAGGGGCCAGGAAACCGCGCGCACAGCCTGCGCACCGCCTCGCGGATTTCAGGGAAAGTCTCGCTCACGCGCGCATCTGTGGCGCATGGCCCTACGACTGTCATCCCGGAAAGCCGCGGCGTGGCTTGTCCGGGACCCATGATCACGGCGTTCCCGAGCAAGCCCCTTCCATCGATGCCTATGGGTCCAGGTCTTTCGCTTCGCGAAAACCGGGATGACACCGAGGGAGGAGGAAGTACGCTCCCACCCAACGAAGGGAGGCGGCCGGATGTCCGAGCTCAGCTATGTAAGCGGCGTCAGCGACAAGCCGCTGCTCGGCCAGACCATCGGCGATTGCTTCGATGCGACCTGCGCGGCCCACCCCGACCTGCCGGCGCTGATCTCGCGTCACCAGAAGATCCGCTGGACCTATGCGGAGATGAAGGAACGCGTCGATGCGCTTGCCGCGGGCCTGCTGGCGCTGGGCCTGGAGCCCGGCGACCGGATCGGCATCTGGGCGCCCAATTGCGCCGAGTGGGCGCTGACCCAGTTCGCGACCGCCAAGGCCGGCCTGATCCTGGTCAACATCAACCCGGCCTATCGGTTCACCGAGGCCGAGTACGCGCTGAACAAGGTAGGCTGCAAGGCGCTGGTCACCGCCGTCGCGCACAAGACCAGCGCGTACCTCGCCATGCTGCGCGAGCTCGCGCCGGAGCTCTTGGACGCGCGGCCCGGCGACCTGCACGCCGCGCGGCTGCCCGCGCTGCGCCTGGTGATCACCCTTGGCGAGGCCGAGCACGCCGGTTGCCTCGCCTTCCATCAGGCCAGCGACGCGGCGACCGCCGCTGACCGCGAGCGACTGGCGCAGATCGGGCCGACCCTGCAGTTCGACGACCCGATCAACATCCAGTTCACCAGCGGCACCACGGGTTTCCCGAAGGGAGCGACGCTCAGCCACCACAACATCCTCAACAACGGCTACTTCGTGGGTGAGGCGATCCGGCTGATGCCGGGAGATCGGCTCTGCATCCCGGTGCCGCTCTATCACTGCTTCGGCATGGTGATGGGGAACCTGGGCTGCATCACCCATGCCGCCACCATGGTCTATCCGTCGGAGGGTTTCGATCCTCTGGCGGTTCTGGAAACCCTGGAAGCAGAGGCGTGCGGCGCGCTCTACGGCGTGCCGACCATGTTCATCGCCATCCTGGGCCACGAACGGTTCAGCCACTTCGACCTCACATCGCTGCGCACCGGGATCATGGCCGGTTCGCCCTGCCCGATCGAGGTGATGCGCCAAGTGATCGAGCGGATGCACATGCCGCAGGTGACCATCGCCTACGGCATGACCGAGACTTCGCCGGTCAGCTTCCAGTCCGGCGCCGACGACAGCCTGGAGGTCCGCGTCTCAACCGTTGGCCACATCCACCCGCACCTGGAGGTGAAGGTCGTCGACGAGGCCGGCCGCGTGGTGCCGCGCGGGACACCGGGCGAGCTCTGCACCCGCGGCTATTCGGTGATGCTGGGCTACTGGGACGATGCGGAAAAGACCGCCGAGGCGATCCGGCACGGCTGGATGCACACCGGCGACCTCGCGACCCTCGACGCGGACGGCTGCGGCAACATCGTGGGCCGCATCAAGGACATGGTCATCCGCGGCGGCGAGAACGTCTATCCCCGCGAGATCGAGGAATTCCTCTACCGTCACCCGGCGATCCAGGACGTGCAGGTGATCGGCGTGCCGGACACGAAATATGGCGAGGAGCTCTGCGCCTGGATCGTGCTGAAGCCGGGCGAATCGCTGACCGCCGAGGCCGTGCGCGACTTCTGCAAGGGCCAGATCGCCCACTACAAGATTCCACGGCATGTCAAATTCGTGGAAGGCTTTCCCACCACCGTCACCGGCAAGGTGCAAAAGTTCGCCATGCGCGAGGCGACGATTGCGGAACTGAACCTTGTGCTGGAAAAGACGGCATGAGGAAGCTGAAGAGCGCCGTCGACACCGCGTCCGCCGCCTATGCCGCCAACGCCAGGCTGAACCGCTCCCTGGTCGCCGACCTGCGCGAGCGGGCGGCCAAGGCCGCGCTCGGCGGACCGGAGGCGAGCCGCAAGCGCCATGTGGGCCGCGGCAAGCTCCTGCCGCGCGACCGGGTGATGCGCCTGGTCGACGCCGGCTCCCCGTTCCTGGAGGTCGGCCAACTCGCTGCGGGCGGGCTTTATGACGACGACGCCCCGGCCGCCGGCCTGATCGCCGGCATCGGGCGCGTGTCCGGCCGCGAGGTGATGATCGTCGCCAATGACGCCACGGTGAAGGGCGGGGTCTACTATCCGCTGACCGTGAAGAAGCATCTGCGCGCGCAGGAGATCGCGCTGCAGAACAAGCTCCCCAGCGTCTATCTGGTCGACTCGGGCGGGGCGAACCTGCCCTTCCAGTCGGAGGTCTTTCCCGATCGCGACCACTTCGGCCGCATCTTCTTCAACCAAGCGCGGATGAGCGCCGAGGGTCTGGCGCAGATCGCCTGCGTCATGGGCTCCTGCACGGCCGGCGGCGCCTACGTGCCGGCGATGAGCGACGAGACGGTGATCGTCCGCGGCCAGGGCACGATCTTCTTAGGCGGCCCGCCGCTGGTGAAGGCCGCTACCGGCGAGGTGATCTCCGCCGAGGAACTGGGCGGCGCCGACACCCACGGCCGCCGATCCGGCGTGGTCGACCACGTCGCCAACGACGACGAGCATGCGCTCAGCATCGTGCGCAACATCGTGGCCAACCTGAACACCGTGAAGCGGCTCGACATGGAGGTGGCCGAGCCCCGGCCGCCGGCCTTCGATCCGGAGGAGCTCTACGGCATCGTGCCGGCCGACGTTCGCGCGCCCTACGATGTCCATGAGGTCATCGCCCGCATCGTCGACAACTCCGAGTTCGACGAGTTCAAGGCGCTCTACGGCACGACTCTGGTTACAGGCTTCGCCCGCATCTGGGGCTATCCCGTCGCGATCCTGGCCAACAACGGAGTGCTGTTCTCGGAGAGCGCGCTGAAGGGCGCGCATTTCATCGAGATCGCCTGCAAGCGAAAAATCCCGCTGATCTTCCTGCAAAACATCTCGGGCTTCATGGTGGGCGGGAAATACGAGGCCGGCGGCATCGCCAAGGACGGCGCTAAGCTGGTCACGGCCGTGGCCTCGGCGGAGGTCCCGAAATTCACCGTCCTGATCGGCGGCTCGTTCGGCGCCGGCAACTACGGCATGTGCGGGCGGGCCTATTCGCCGCGGTTCCTGTGGACCTGGCCCAACAGCCGCATCAGCGTCATGGGCGGCGAGCAGGCCGCCAGCGTGCTCGCCACCGTCCACCGCGACGCCGACAAGTGGACGCCTGCGCAGGAGGAGGCCTTCAAAGCGCCGGTGCGCCAGACCTACGAGGACGAGGGCAACCCCTACTTCGCCACCGCGCGCCTGTGGGACGACGGCGTCATCGACCCGGCCCAGACCCGCGACGTGCTGGGCCTTTCGATCTCGGCCTCGCTCAACGCCCCGATCCCTGAGACGCGCTTCGGCGTGTTCCGGATGTAGCCATGGCGACTGGGGACAACATCCTGGACGCAGTGGCCGCCGACACGGTGGCGACGGAGGCCCGGCGCGCGGCCAAGTACAGCCTGCCGATCGGCACGCCCTGCCCCAATTGCAAGACCACGCTGGCCGGGGCCTGGTGCTACAACTGCGGCCAGCGCGGCGAGGAATATCACCGCTCCATCTGGAAGCTGACCTGGGAGACGCTCGAAGGCCTCGTCGATCTGGACGGGCGCATCTGGCAGACACTGCCGCGCCTGATCCTGCGGCCCGGCAAGCTCACCCGCGACTACCTCGACGGCCACCGCGCCGTGCAGGTGCCGCCGTTCCGCATCTTCCTGATCGTGCTGCTGCTGGTGTTCTTCGCCGGCTCCCTCGACATCTCCAGGAACGGTGAAAAGTTCAAGCTGGCGCGCCCCAACAGTCCTGAGGGCGCCTCGGTCCTGACGCCCGAGATGCGCAAGGACATGGACATCCAGCTCGGCGACGCGACGGCATCGAACTGGCTGAAGGAGCGGCTGACCTATTCCCTCGACCACCAGGACGCCTTCTTCGCCGCCGTCGTCGACTGGGGCCAGAAGTTCGCGGTGCTGATGCTGCCGATCGCAGCCCTGATGCTGAGCGTGCTCTTCCTCTTCAAGCGCAACGTCTATGTCTACGACCACCTGATCTTTTCCATGCACTCGCTCTCGTTCCAGGGCCTGCTGCTGACGGCGGTCTTCCTGCTGGGCCTGGTCGTGACCTGGGGCGCCAACCTCCTGTGGCTGTCGCCGGTGCATCTGTTCATGCACATGCGCGGCGCCTATCGGATCAGCGTCATCGGAACCCTGATCCGCATGTTCCTGCTGTTCATAGGTTCGAGTATCGCCTTCGGGCTCCTGATCGGGGCCCTGGTCATCGTCGGCCTGGCCACGGCGCATTGAGGACCAGCCAGATGTTCAAGTCCGTCCTGGTCGCCAACCGCGGCGAGATCGCCCGGCGAGTCTTCGACACCGCGCGGCGCATGGGGCTGGAGACCATCGCCGTCTATTCCGAGGCCGACGCCGGCGCCGCCCACGTGGCCGCTGCGGACCGCGCGGTGCTGATCGGGCCGGCCGCCGCGCGTGAAAGCTACCTCGTTCCGGAGAGGATCATCGCCGCAGCCAAGGCGACGGGCGCCGAGGCCATCCACCCGGGCTACGGCTTCCTCTCCGAGAACGCCGACTTCGCCGACGCCGTGGCCGCCGCGGGCCTGATCTGGATCGGTCCGCCGAGCGCCGCCATCCGCGCCATGGGCCTGAAGGACGCCGCCAAGGCGCTGATGCAGAAGGCGGGCGTGCCGGTGACGCCGGGCTACCTCGGCGAAGACCAGTCCGACGCCACGCTGGCGAAAGAGGCCGCGCGCATTGGCTTCCCCGTCCTGATCAAGGCGGTGGCCGGCGGTGGCGGCAAGGGCATGCGCAGAGTCGATGACGCGGCCGGCTTCGAGGCCGCCCTGGGCGCCGCGCGGCGCGAGGCCAAGGCCAGCTTCGGCGACGACCGGGTGCTTCTGGAAACCTACGTCACCCGCCCGCGCCACATCGAGGTGCAGGTGTTCGGCGACAGCCACGGCAACGTGGTCCACCTCTATGAGCGCGACTGCTCCCTGCAGCGCCGCCACCAGAAAGTGATCGAGGAGGCGCCGGCTCCCGGCATGGACGCCAAGACCCGCCAGGCGGTCACCTCGGCCGCGGTCAAGGCCGCCAAGGCCGTGAACTATGTGGGCGCCGGCACCATCGAGTTCATCGCCGACGCCAGCGAGGGCCTGCGTCCAGACCGCATCTGGTTCATGGAGATGAACACCCGCCTGCAGGTGGAGCATCCGGTCACCGAGATGGTCACCGGCCTCGACCTTGTCGAGTGGCAGCTGCGAGTCGCCGCTGGCGAGGCCTTGCCGCGTAAGCAGGCCGCAATCGGCCTGACCGGCCACGCAGTGGAGGCGCGCCTCTACGCCGAAAGCCCGACCAGCGGCTTCCTGCCCTCGACCGGCGTGCTGGAACATTTCGCCCTGCCCCCAACTGTGCGCGCCGACGCCGGTGTCGAGGAGGGCGGCGAGGTCACGCCCTTCTATGATCCGATGATCGCCAAGCTGATCGCCCACGCCGAGACCCGCGAGCTGGCGCTGGCCGAACTCGCGGGCGCCTGCGACGGCGTCGAGGTCTGGCCGGTGAAGACCAACGCCGGCTTCCTGGCCCGCTGCCTTGAGGCGCCCGACTTCATCGCCGGAGACCTCGACACCGGCTTCATCGAGCGCAACCTCGCCGAACTGACCGCATCGCCAGAGCCCTCGCCCGCCGCGCTTTCCGCCGCCGCCGAGGCCGCGATGGTCGTCGACGAGACCGCCGACCCGACGCCGTCGCCCTGGCGCGACCTGGCGGGCTTTCGCCTCAACGCCGAGCCGGAGACCGCGGTCCGCCTGTTCCTTGGCGGCAAGCCGGTCATGGCGCGGGCCGGCGAGACCGGGGCCGGACGGGCGGTGCTGCTCACCGACGAGGACGAGATCGTGGTCTTCGAGGCCGGCGAGGCCTTCGTCTTCGCCGCCCATCCGCCGGCCGCCGACGACCTGGGCGCGGCGAGCGACGGCCAGGTCCGCGCGCCCATGCCGGGCAGGGTCACCCAGCTTTCGGTCAAGGCCGGCCAGGCCGTGACCAAGGGCCAGGCGTTGCTGACGCTGGAAGCGATGAAGATGGAGCACGCGCTCACCGCCCCCTTCGACGGCAAGGTCGAGGAGGTGGCTGCGACCCTGGGCGCGCAGGTCAGCGAGGGCGCCCTCCTGGTGAAGCTTGCCGCGGCCTAGCGAAACGCGGCCGCGGTCGGCTCGTCGGCCGGCAGGAAGGTTTCCAGGGCCAGCTCGGAAAGCGTCACGTCGCGCGGCGTGCCGAACACGGTCGTCGTGCTGATGAAGCTCAGCATGCCGGCGCTGGTGCGCAGACGCAGGGGCACTGCGACGCCGCCGAGGTCGTCGGCGTTGGCCTCGCCCGGGTCGGCGACCGGATAGGCGGAGACCTCGGCTTCCAGTTCGACCAGCGCCGGGTCGGCTGTGGCTTCGATCTGGGCGCGCAGGTTGTGCAGCAGGTGGGCGCGCCATTGGCTCAGGTTGGCGATCCGCGGCGCAAGCCCGGCGGGATGCAACGCCAGCCGCAGCGCGTTCACCGTCCCCGTGGTCAGGGCGGGATCGGCGCCTTCCAGCAGCGCGCCCACCGCATTGTTCGTCGCAAGCACGTTCCAGTGCCGGTCGAACACCAGCGCCGGATAGGGCTGGTGCCCGGCCAGCACCAGGTCGATGGCGCGCCGCGCGCCGCCGAGCGCCGGGTCGTCGAGCGCGCGCTCGGCATAGGCCGGCGCGTAGCCGGCGGAGAGCAGCAGGACGTTGCGGGCGCGTAGCGGCACGTCGAGTTGCTCGGCCAGGTGCAGCACCATCTCGCGGCTGGGCTTCGCTCGCCCGGTCTCGACGAAGCTCAGGTGGCGGGTGGAAACCCCGGCGTCGAGCGCCAGGTCGAGCTGGCTGCGCCGGCGCCGTTCGCGCCAGTCCTTGAGGAGCGTGCCTACGGCCGGCGCTTGGGAGAGGGCTTGGCTCATGGCGCGCATCCTTTCGCGCCGATCTTGGCGGACCTGCGGCGCAACGCCATTACCTGCCACGTAATCGACCGCATGACCGCCGGCGGCTTTCCTTGGGGCACACCAAGCCAGGGAGCTTTTCCATGAACCGCAGCAACCTCATGCAGGCCGCCGTCGAGGCCGCGCCCGCCCCTCGCCCCGCGACGATCCGCACCGCCGACGGGCTGGACCTGCACTATGAGGCCTGGGGTTCGGGCCCGCCGGTCGTGCTGGTCCACAGCTGGGCGCTGCACGGCGAGATGTGGCGCCAGCAGATCCCGGCGCTGAACGACGCGGGCTTTCGGGCCATCGTCTTCGACCGCCGCGGGCACGGCCGATCCGGGAACAACGGGCAAGGCTTCGACATCGACACCCTGGCTGACGACCTGGCCGCGGTGATGGACCAGCTCGACCTTTCCGGCGGGGTGCTGGTCGGCCACTCGATGGCGAGCGCCGAGATCGTCCGCTACCTGAGCCGCCACGGCTCGGACCGGGTCGCCAAGGTCGTGCTGCTGGCGCCCACGACGCCCTGCCTGACCAAGGTCGCGGACAATCCTCTGGGCCTGGACGCGGCGGTCTTCGAGCAGGGCCGCGAGCTCTGGAAGACCGACTTCACCCAGTGGGTGGCGGACAACCAGGCGGCGTTCTTCACACCGCAGACGCCGCGCGTGACCGCCGACTGGATGATCTCGATGCTGCTGCAATGCCCGCTGCCGGTGGCGCTGGCCACCAGCCGCGCCTTCACCGGCGTCGACTTCCGCCCGGACCTCGCGTCGATCCGCCTGCCGACCCTCATCATGCACGGGACCGTCGACGCCTCGGCGCCGCTCGAGATCACCGGACGGCCCTCCGCGGCCCTGATCCCCGGCGCGAAGCTGACCGTCCTTCCCGGCGCCCCGCACGGCCTGTTCCTGACCCACGACCGCGAGGTCAACCAGGCGATCGTCGAGTTCGCCCGGAGCTGAAGGGCGCATCGCGCCTCGATCGTCGGTTCGCTCTACCCGTTCCGAAGCAGGGCCACGGTGCCCTGGCCGCCGTCGGCGCAGATGCTGGCGATGGCCCAGGTTCCGGCGGCCATGCCGGCGAGCTCCTTCACCGCCTGGCTGAGGATCCGCGCGCCGGTCGCCCCGAAGGGATGGCCCAGCGCCGTGGACCCGCCGTTGGGGTTCACCCGCTCCACCGGGAAGCGGCCGAGCTTGGCGGTCACCTTGGCCCGGTCCTTCAGGAAGGCTGGCGCCTGCAGCGCCTTGATGTGGGTCGCCACCTGGGCGGCGAACGCTTCGTGGATCTCCCACAGGCCGATGTCCTCGTAGGTCAGGCCGTTGCGGGCCAGGAGGCGCGGGATCGCATAAGCCGGCGCCATCAGCAGGTACTCGTTGAAGAGGTCGATGGCGTTGACCTCGTAGTCCACCAGCCGCGCCCGCGGCGTCTCGGCCGGCAGCCGCTCCAACCCCTTGGCGGTCGCCACCCAGACCGCCGCCGCGCCGTCGGTGAGCGGGCTGGAGTTGCCGGCGGTCAGCGAGCCCTGGCCGCTAGTCTTGTCGAAGGAAGGCTTCAGCGCCGCCAGCTTCTCCAGGCTGGTGTCGGGCCGCACGGTGGTGTCGCGGCCGGCCTCGTCCAGGCGAAGCACGAGGTCGTCGAAGAAGCCGCGCTTCCACGCCGCCGCGGCGTTGCGGTGGCTGGCCAGCGCGATCTCGTCCTGCTCCGTGCGGCTGATCTGCCAGCCCTTGGCCATCTCCTCGGTGTGCTCGCCCATGCTCTTGCCGGTCGCCCGGTTCTTGATCTCCGGGATGAACAGCTTGATGTCGCTGGTGTTGAACTGGGTGAGCGCGTTCCAGCGCCCTTGCAGGGTCTTCGCCTCCATGAACCGGCGAAGGTCGTCGGAGAGCGGCTGGCTGAGCCCGATCTGGATACGGCTCATCGCTTCCGCCCCGCCCACCAGCGCCAGGCTGCGCGTCTCGTTGTCCAGCATCCCGGCCGCCTGGAAGGCGCCCATCATCGAGGTCGAGCACGCCATCACGCTCGAAGAGGCCGGAATGGTCGGGTCGCCGCCGGCCGAGATCAGCGCCTCGCGCGCCAGGTTGCTGATCGTCAGGTTGGGGATCACCGCGCCCCAGTTCATCAGGTCCGGCCGGCCGCCCTTTGCAAGCATGGCCTTCACGACCGGGACGGAGAGGTCCAGCGCGTCGCGCTTGGCGAGCGCCCCGCCGGCCTTGGTGAAAGGCGTGCGCACGCCGGTTGCCAGCCAGACGTCGGGCTTGCCTTTGGATGGGGTCTTGGTCGCCGGGGCTTTGGCCATTGGGTGCTCCTCAAACCCCTAGATGGTCGCCGTGGCGGAGCTTTGAAAGTGTTACCGGGCTTTGCCGGCCCTGGCCTGCCGCTCCTGCTGGCGCGCGCCGGCCAGGATGTTCGGCAGCGAATAGTTGCCCTCGTGGCAGGCGAACTCGAGGATCGGCTGATGCGTGCGAGTCAGCGAATATTCCGCCAGCCAGGGGCCGGCGAACACCTCGGGGTCCTTCACGGTGTACTGATAGAGCAGTTCCGTGTCGGAGAGCCGGGTGTAGCGTTCCACGACCGTCGCCTTGGCGGACACCAGCAGGGTCGGGAACGGCCGGATCATGTCCTTCGCCGGCAGGCGGACGGTCTCCACCACCAGGGTGTCGCCCTCCCAGTGAGCGATGGAGTCGCCGGTCGGCGGTGTCTGCTCCGGCGGCCCGTGATAGTCGCTGAACGGCACGATCCGCAGGTCCGGACCGTATTCGGTCAGGATCACCACCGCGTCGCGGGTCTGCAGGATCTGGCGCGGGTTGAGATCGGTGGTGACCGCGATCGGCGGCTGGCCCTGGCCCACGATGCACCGTTCCCAGCTCGGTCGCTCCTCGGGATTGGCCGTCGGCAGCGGCGGGTCGGCGCTGGTCCGCAGGATCCGGTCGATGAACTCGGTGCGGGCCCGCGCCCTGGGGGTCAGCGGCAGCTTGCCGTCGGCGGGCTGCACCACCTGGCGCGTGCGGCGCTGGCCGCGGACGACGCCCAGACCCGTGTGAGCCGTGCGCTGCGCGATCTCGGCCACTTCGGGATCGAGGGCGAGCGAGGCGAGCGAGCCGCCCTCGCTTGCGATACGCCTGGCCAGGACCTGGGCCTCGGCCTCCGGGACGACCAGGTTGGGCGTGTCTGGCCGCGCCTCCAGCGGTAGCACGAAATCGGTATTCCAGACGCCCTGCAGGTCAGGCTGGCCGTAGGGCGTGCGCGGCGCCCTGTAGTCGGCCGCCGCCGCGGGGGTCGCCGCCAGCAACGCCACCGCCAGCACCAGGAGCCGCATCACGCGACCACGCCCTTGTCGTGCAGTTGGCCGATCTCGCCGGACGACATGCCGAGAACCTCGGCCAGCACCTCGTCCGTGTGCTGACCGAGGCGAGGCGCTGGTTGCACGTCCCCACGCGCATCCTGCGGGATCGTCGCCATGGCTCCGGGCGCCGGATAGCTGAGCCCGCTCGGATGACGGATCTCCTGGAAGAGCGGGTTTCCCTTGAAGAGTCGCGGGTCCTCCAGCGCCGCTTCCATCGGCTGGTAGGCGCCCCAGGTGACGCCGCCCGCCTCGAAGGCCGGAGCGAGTTCGGCCGCCGTGCGTTGCGCGAAGGCCCGTTCGAACAGCGGGTAGAGCCGCGCGCGATGGGTGAACCGCACGCCCTCGTCGGCCGCGAAGGAGACGCCGAGCTCGGCCTCCAGGGCGGCGGCCTCGCCCGTCAGGCCGAGCACCTCCAGCGCCTTGCTCCACTGCTTCGGCGTGATGGCCAGCAGCATCAAGGTCCGACCGTCGCGGGTCGTGAAGTCGCGCCCGAAGGCGCCGAAGACGTCGTTGCCCATCCTCGCCCGTTGCTGGCCCGCAAGCCTCGTCTCAGCGACGAAGCCCAGGTTCGCCATGGTCGCTGCCCCGATGTCCGACAGCGGGCAGCGGATTTCGCGGCCCTCGCCCGTCCGCATCCGGGCCAGCAGGGCCGACACCAGGCCAAAGGCGCAGTAGGCGCCGGTGAGCAGGTCCCAGGCGGCCAGCACGTGGTTCACCGGCCGCGGATCGTCCCCGGGGCCGGTCATCAGCGGCAGGCCGAGCGCGGAGTTGATGGTGTAGTCCATCCCCTGCGACCCGTCGGCCCAGCCCATGACCCGCACGCAGACCAGGTCGGAGCGCAGCGCCTTCAGCGCCTCATAAGAAAGAAAGCCGTCGACGGGGAAGTTGGTGACGAACAGGCCCGCGTCCTCGCCAGGCGCCGCAGCCAGGCGCTGCGCGATCTCGCGCCCGGCCGGCCGGGCGAGGTCGAGCGCGACGGATTTCTTGCCCTTGTTCAGCCCCTCCCAATAGAGGCTCGACCCATTCTGCGCGAGCGGCCATCGGCGGAAGTCCGGGCCGCCGCCGATGTTGTCGAAGCGGATCACCTCGGCGCCCATCTGCGCCAGGTAGAGCCCGCAGGTCGGCGCCGCGACGAACGCCGCGCCCTCGACGACCCGCAGGCCTTTCAGCAGATCGTACAACCTGTCCCCCCGAAATTAAGTCACGAAATCAGGTCGCCGACTTCCTTGACGTCCTCCGGCGTCAGCGTCCAGCCGGCCGTGGCGGCGTTGGTTTTCACCTGCTCGGCCGAGGTCGCTCCGGCGATCACCGAGGACACCACCTCGTGGCCGAGCAGCCAGGCGAAGGCGAGGTCCAGGACGGTGTGGCCGCGCGCTTCGGCCCAGCCGGTCAGCTTCTCGACCTTGTCGAAGTTGCGGTCGCTGAGCGCGGCAGCGCCGCGCGAGCCCCAGGCGGCGAGCCGCGTGCCCTCGGGCGGCTTTTCACCTCGCTTGTACTTGCCGCTGAGCAGGCCGGACGCCAGCGGGAAGAACGGCAGGAAGCCCAGGCCGAAGTGCTCGCAGGCCGGCAGCACCTCGAACTCCACCTTGCGTTCCAGCAGCGAGAACAGGTTCTGCGCCGAGACGAAGCGCGTGCCGCCGGCCGCCGTCCAATCAGCATCTGCGATCTGCCAGCCCGTGAAGTTGGAATTGCCGATGTAGCGGACCTTGCCCTGGGTCACGAGGTCGTCGAGCGCGCGCAGGGTCTCGTCGATCGGTGTGTCCGGGTCCGGCTGGTGGAATTGGTAGAGGTCGATCCAGTCGGTGCCCAGCCGCTTCAGGCTGTCTTCCACCGCGCGCATGATCCAGCGGCGCGAGCCGCCCTTGCGGCGCTCGTCGTCGCCGATCCGCATGCCGAACTTGGTGGCCAGCACGATGTCGCCGCGCCGCTTGCCCAAGGCCTTGCCGAGAAACTCCTCTGACTTCGTACCGCCATAGATGTCGGCAGTGTCGAAGAGCGTGATCCCCGAATCCAGGGCTGCGTCGACCACGTCCTGAGTGGCCTTCTGGTCGATCCGCATCCCGAAGTTGTTGCAGCCCAATCCGACCTCGCTGACCTTCAGGCCCGAGGTTCCCAGCCGGCGCGTTTTCATCGTCGTTCTCCGCAAGTTTAGTGTCGCGTGCGCCCCGGCGGCCCGACCGGGACGGCGGCGGAGCCTAGCGCTTTCCCGGACGCCCGCCAGACCCTCGCGCCCCGGTTCATCAGGCTTAAGGCGCAATTCACCTCGTTTGTTGGCGATATCGCAAGTGTCCGATCCCTAAGGTCACGATCTGAAAAAGCTTTCTCGGCGAATGGTCAAATCATGCGCGTCGTCACCATTGTCAGCCTCGGCGCTTGCGCCGTCTTCGGTCTAGCCGCCCTTGTCGTGGCCAAGACCATGTTGCCCAACGCCGCTTCGGCGAAGGCGTCCCCGGACGTGGCTGGCGTGCCGGTCGTGGTAGCCAGGGCGCCGCTGAAGTTCGGCGACAAGCTGGACGCCAGCAAGATCGGGATCATCAAGCTGCCGTCGAACGCGGTGCCGGAAGGCGCCTTCTCGACCGTGGCTCAGGTGCTGGCGCAGGACGGTGGCGGACCGCCGGTGGCGTTGACGCCGGTCGCGGCGCGCGAGGCCCTGCTGCCGTCGATGCTCTCCGGCCCGGGCGCGCGCGCCTCGGTCGCCGCCGAGATCTCCGACGGCTTCCGCGCCTACACGATCAAGGTGTCCGACGTCACCGGCGTGGGTGGCCACGCGCTGCCGGGCGACCGGGTCGACGTCATGCTGATGCGCGACCTGACGCCCCAGGCCCCGACCCGCAGCTATGTCTCCGAGGTGGTGATCCAGGACGTGCGTGTGCTCGGCGTCGACCTCAACGTCGATCAGACCACGGCGAAACCTGCGACGCCGTCGACCGCGACCCTGGAAGTCAGCGTCCCTGACGCCCAGAAGCTGGCGGTGGCGGCCGACCTGGGCAAGCTGTCGCTCGCCCTGCGCAAGACCGGCTCGACGGAAGTCGCCCTGACCGCGCCGATGCACGCCGCCAATTTCGTCAGCGGCGGCCGCGCGCCGGTGCGCGCAGTCCGCGCCTACACCCCGCGCCACGCCGCCCCGCCGCGGCCCGCGCTCATTGAAATCGTCGCAAGCGAGTCGAAGGAGGGCCGCGCGCCGCGCGTGAGGAGGGCCCCCGAGCCCGCACCCGCCCCCGCGCCGCCCGCGCCGTCGAACACCAGCACGGTCGCCGGCTCGAGCCGGCCCTCGTGATCCTTCAGGAGCCCATGACCATGTCCCGTAAACTGGCCACGGCGCTTTGCGCCAGCGTCGCGCTCCTGACCGCCGCGGCGGTCGCCGCGCCGGCCTTCGCCGACGCCCTGCCCAGCGAATCCGCGCCGACCCGCGTCATCTCCGTGCCGCGCGACAAGTCCCTGTCGTTCCGGCTCGACCAGCCGGCGACGAAGATCATTGTCGCCCAGCCCGATATCGCCGAGGTGGTCGCCACCACCGACCGGAGCTTCTATGTCCGCGGCATCGACCTCGGGTCCACCAATCTGCTGGTCTACGGGCCGGGCGGGCGGCTGCAGGAAGTCATCGATGTCCGCGTCGGCACCGACGCCAAGACGCTGGAGCACGACCTGGCGCAGGCGCTGCCCAACGAGCACATCCACGTGGATGACCTGGGCGACGGCGTGATCCTGACCGGCAACGTCACCAACTCCGGCGTGGCGCTGCGCGCCAAGGCCATCGCCGATCGCTTCTCGCCCGACGGCGTCACCTCGATGCTGCGGGTCAAGAACTCGCAGGTGGTCCTGGAGGTCCGCATCCTGGAAGCCAACCGCTCGGCCGAGCATGATCTGGGCTTCGCCGCGACGATCGGCAACGGCTCCTTCAATTTCGCCTTCGGCACCGGCCTGATCGGCAACTCCACCCCGCAGGGCATCCTGCGCCTGACGGGCCATTCGGGTCACACCCTGATCGACGCGCAACTGGCGGCGCTGGAGGAAAAGGGCATCGTCCATACCCTGGCGCGCCCGAACCTCGTGGCGATGTCGGGCGAGAAGGCCAGCTTCCTGGCGGGCGGCGAGTTTCCGTTCCCGGTGCCGGCCGGCCAGAACCTGGTGACGATCGAGTTCCGTCCCTACGGCGTGAAGCTCGACTTCACGCCGACGGTGGAGGACGACGGCACCATCAAGCTCGTGGTCGCGCCCGAGGTCAGCCAGCTTGACCCGACTAACACCATCTCGCTCAACGGCATCACGATCCCGGCGCTGACCGTGCGGCGGACCAGCACGACGGTGGAGCTGAAGAACGGCGAGTCCCTGTCGATCGGTGGTCTCTATCAGCACGGCTATCAGAACGCCGTGCACCAGATCCCCGGTCTTGGCGAGATCCCGGTCCTGAGCGCCCTGTTCCGCTCCACCCGCTGGCAGCGCAACGAGACCGAGCTCCTGATCGTCGTGACGCCGCATGTCGTGACGCAGACGGATCTCGATGAGGCGAAGACCAAGGTGATCGCCGGCGCCGAGCCGAGCGTCGCCGACCTGCTGCTGAAGGGCGAGCCCTACGACAAGCCGATGTTCCGCGACAAGCGCGGCGACATGCGGCCGGAGGCCGCCAGGCCTCTGCCGCCGGCCGCAGCCGCCGCCGCTTCCACTGTTTCCAAGCCGCAACTGCGTGGTTCCATCGCTCCCATCGTCCCTGCCTCCGGAAAGTAGAAGGTTATGAGTGTTCAGGCCCTCAATGGTCGCCGCGTTCTGGCGATCGGCGGCGCAATGCCGGAGTTCGCCAAGGGGCCGCTGGAGGGCGCGATCCTGGAGACGGGCGGCCTTGACCGCCTGATCGGTGTCGGGATCGCCGACGCCGACCTCGTCGTCATCGACGCCGACGCCTGGGGCGGCCCGGCGCTGGCTGCCGGCATTCAGGCGCTGGCGCTCTGCCCGGCGCCGCCGCCGGTGCTGATGGTCGGCTCGCACCTCGCGACCGCCGTCGTCCGCGCGCTCCTGCGCCTGGAGCGGTCGGACGTCCTCGATGCTCCGTTCACGGCCGAAGCCGCCGAGCACGCCATTACCGGCCTCTTGGAGGCCAAGGCTCACGTCGCCGCGCCCATCCCAGTCTTGGGGGGCGACGTGGCGCGCTGCTGGGCGGTCACCGGGGCGGTCGGCGGATCTGGGGCGACGACGCTCTCCGTCGAGATCGCCACCCAGCTCTGCGCCCGCACGGGCAAGGACAAGAGTGTCTGCCTGATCGACCTCAACTTCGCCGATGGTTCGGCCGCGGCCTACCTCGGATCCAGCGCCGCGATGCGCCTGGGCGAACTCTCCCGCGCGTCGGACAAGCTCGACCCTTCCATGCTGCAGGCCTTCGTCACGCCGGTCACCAAGCAACTCGACCTGCTCGCCGCACCGCGCGACCCGGAAGCTTTCGACGCCGTTCCGGCCGAGGCCGTGCTGCGATTGCTGGAGGTCGCCTGCGAGAGCTACCAGTGGGTGGTTCTCGACATTCCGCGGCACCGCCGGTCCTGGACCATCCAGGCGCTGAGTGGTTGCGATGAGGTCCTAGTGGTGTCCGAGCTGACGGTGCCGGCCTTGCTGGCCGCCCGCTCGCTGTCCGACGAGATCGAACGGGGCATTGGCTCGGGCAAGAAGCCACGCATCGTGTTGAATCGCCTAGCCGGCCGCATGTTCGGTCCGGCGCCCTCCATGGCCGAGGCCGAGCGGGCGCTGCAACGCAAGGCCGAGGGCGGGGTGAGCTCCGACTGGGAGGCCGCGGCCGCCTCGGTGAACCTGGGCGGCCCGATCGCCACTCACCGGCCAAAATCGAAAATCGTCAAGGACGTCCAGGTGCTGGTCAATCGCCTCGCGGCCGAGCCCGCCCAGCGTGACGGCAAGGGCAGCCGAGCCGCCTGATGGGCCGTTTCTCCCTCCCCAACTCGAACCCGGCGCAGCCGTCGCCGGCCGCCCCGACCCCGGCGGCGGCGCCGCCGGCCGCCGAGACGCCGGCGCCGCGCCGCGCGCCTGAGCCCGCACCCCGGCCCGCGGCCGCCGCGAAGGGCGGGCCGCCATCCCAACTGGACATCCGCCTGCGCCTGCACGGCCGGCTGATCGAGGAACTGGACCTCGCCAAGCTCGACAAGCTGGAAGAGGCGGACCTGCGCCGCGAGGTCATGCGCCTGGTCGCCGACTTCGCGCG
>Ga0070659_100000178_pt1 | contig 48934 bp, 42 predicted proteins | sample KBSC23metaG_FD_64666 | JGI IMG/M metagenome (GOLD analysis project Ga0070659, IMG submission 64666) | Corn rhizosphere microbial communities from Kellogg Biological Station, Michigan, USA - KBS C2-3 metaG | ecosystem: Host-associated > Plants > Roots > Rhizosphere > Soil ... | reverse complement strand
ACGTCGCGCAGGTGCGCCGCACGCCCGCTGAGTCGCGGACCTGCGTCAGCCCCCTGCGGCGCCGATGTATCGATCCGCGCGGCCATCTCCCGAAGCGTGGGCGCGGCGAAGCCATCTGCCAACGTGAGCGACACACTGAACTCGGCCTGCACCCGGGACACCATCTGCGCCATTAGCAAGGACTGGCCTCCCAGCGCGAAGAAGCTGTCGGTGGCCGCCACGGCAGACCGGTCCAGCAGTTCGCACCAGATCGCGGCCAGGCGCCGCTCGGACGCCGTGTTGGGGGCACTGCCATCCTCGGTCCGCGAGGGCGTGCGGTAAGCCGCGACGGTCTCCAGCGTGCCGTCCAGAAGGCCTTGCCGGCATGCCGAACGCTGCAATTTTCCACTCGATGTCTTTGGCAAGGTCCCAGGACGCAGCAGCGCCACCGCTGCGACCGGTTCACCCAGCGCGTCCGCGACGGCTGCGCGAATGGCATCGACCACGCTGCCGGCATCGCCGTCGCCAGGCCGCCTCCGTGCCCCTTCCGCGGCGATGCCAACAGCCTCGACGCCGTCGACCTCCAGCGCGAAGGCGGCCACGCGCCCTGGTCTGACGCCGGGCACCCGGGTCTCCACTTCCGCCTCGATGTCCTGCGGGTAGACGTTGCGGCCACGCAGGATGATGAGGTCCTTGAGGCGGCTGCTGATGAAGAGCTTGCCGTCGTGCTGGAACCCGAGGTCGCCCGTGCGCAGATACGGCCCGTCGCCCTGGGCGTCCCGCGCCCCGAAGGTGGCAAGCGTTGCTTCATCGTTTTGCCAGTAGCCGCGCGCCACGGTGGGGCCGCGCACCCAGATTTCGCCGATCTGGCCCGGAGGCAATTGCGTGCCGGTCGTGGGCTCCACGATCATCGCCCCGACGTCCTCGCTGGTCCGGCCGCAGCTGGGCAGCGGCACGCCTGCGTCGGCGAGGCGTGCCTCGCCGCGGGACAGCGCGTCAGCATCGAATCGATGCCACGTCATGCCGTCGCCGCGAACATTGCCCGACACGACCAGGGTCGCTTCGGCCAGGCCGTACCATGCGTTCAATGCCTGTGCTTCGAAGCGAAGGGGCTCGGCAGCCCGCGTGAAGGCCGCCATGGTCGCATGGCGGATCGGTTCGGCCCCGCTGAAGGCAACGCGCCAGCAGGACAGGTCCACGCCGTCCATCGCATCGGAACGCAACCGCTCGGCGCACAGCCGGTACGCGAAGTCGGGACCGCCGCTGATGGTGGCGCGGTGCCGCGAGATCCCCTCCAGCCAGCGCCTCGGGCGTTCGAGAAAGTGCTGGGGCGACATCAGCACGAGCGGCAGTCCCAGGTACACGGGCTGCAACAGGCCGAGAATCAGGCCGAGGTCGTGAAACAGGGGAAGCCAGCTGAAGCAGCGATCCTCCAGGCGCTCATCCGCCGTGGCACTGATGGATGCCTTGTTCGCCGAAAGGTTGGCATGGGTGACGATCACGCCCTTCGGCGCCGCGGTGGAACCTGAGGTGTACTGCAGAAAGGCAATGTCGTCCGGTGACGCGGCTCGTGCGGTCCAATCGTCGGGCGATGCCGGGCAGCCGGTCGTCACCAGGACCTGCATGCCGGGAAAGCCGAAGTTCTGGGCCTCGATGGATCGCCGCCCGGCCTCGTCCGTCAGCGCCAGGGCGGGCCGCGCATCCGAGGCCATGCCCGAGAGCCTTCGCAGGGCCTGCGGCTGCTTCGTGTCGAGCGGGTAGGCAGGCACTGCGATCAAGCCGGCATAGGCGCATGCGAAGAACGCCACCACGTAATCGAGGCCCGAGGGATACATGAGCAGGGCCCGTTCCCCCGGCGCCGCATGTCGCTGCAGCACGCCGGCCAGCGCGCGCACCCGGCGGTCCAGCTCCGCGTAGTCGACGCGTTCGGTCACGTGTTCACCATCGCCCAGGAAATCGATGGCCGGGCGGTGCGGGTGCAGGCGCGCACGCTGGCTCAGCACGCTCACCAGATCGTCGGATGGAAGGTCGAAGTCATGCATGGTGGCCGCTCTCCGGGGAGACATCGACATGAGGCTCGGCCATCGCGACCACGATGCGCCGCGGCCCGGTGTAAGGTGCGCGGCCATGGGCAGCCAGCATGTTGTCGAGCATCAGCAGGTCGCCGTGCTGCCATGCGAAGCTGACAGACTCCTCTGCCATCACGGCGCGCACTTCATCGAGCGCGCTCGCCTCCAGCGGGGAGCCATCGCCGTAGTAGACGTTGCGAGGCAGTTGATCCTCGTCCACGGCCGCCAGCAGCGCCTCGCGAACGGCCGGATCGAGCGCCGAGACGTGGAACAGGTGGGCCTGGTTGAACCACACCATGTCACCCGTCGACGGATGACGGGCCACCGCCTGGCAGACCTGACGGGTGGTGAGCTCACCGTCGTCGTTCCATTCGCAGGCGATCCCCTGGGCATGGCAGTAGCGCTCCACGGCGGCAGGTGCTTCCGTCGAGAAGACGCGTTGCCAAGGCAGGTCGAGGCCGTTGCCGTAGTGCCTCACGTACATCAGCCGCTTCTCGGTGAAGCGGCGCACGAGCGAAGAGGGGAGTCGCCGGTGGATGGCACGGCTGTCCGCAATGGGGGTGGCGCCGCCCGAGGGGCTCGGCTGGTCGCAGTAGAACCAGATCTTCATCGGCCATTGCCGGGTGTACGACTGCTCGTTGTGCAGCGGGATCGTCTGGTGTGCCGGATATTCCGTCGAGGTGTAGATGCCACCTTCCACCACGCTTCTCGGCGTGGATCCGAATTCGTAGTTCAGCAACGGATGGCCGAACGACGCGGCGAAGTTCTGGAAACCCGAGACCCCGGCCGGAGAAAACCCCCGCAGCAATACGCCGCCATGCCGCGGCAGCAACGCGGAAATCTCATCGCGCAGTTTCTTCCCCGCGTCCGCAAGGGTTGCGGGTTCGCTGGGTGAAATGATGGCGGGCAGGGCTCCGCCGCCGGGCAACCCCAGCACTTCCCAATCTGAAGACATCAAGACGAATATCCCTTCGAGTCGCTCACGCCGGCATCAGGCGAGTGAGCGCTATCAATTTTTATGGCTTGTAGCTTGAGGAACGGCCGCCGCCAGGGGCGCCGCAACGTGATGACGGACGCCAGTATGGGTCGATCCAAATGCGAGTGCAAATGATAACCATTCCTATTGACAGGATTTGCACCACGCTTCTATGCTGCGCCCCGGATCGTGGATTTCCGCGGTCCATGGCACACATCAAAGGGAGAGCAACATGGTCTGGGATGTCGAAGGGATGGAATTCAAGGTGGTGGTCAACCACGAGGAGCAATATTCCATCTGGCCGTCCTACAAAGCCGTTCCAGAAGGCTGGAAAGAAACCGGGAAGACGGGTTTGAAGGAGGAATGCCTGGCCCATATCAATGAGGTCTGGACCGACATGCGGCCGCTCAGCCTGCGGCGCGCCATGGACGCCTGAACTGCGCGTCTTCTCCAGGGCACGGCGAACTCTCGCCGTGTCAGGCACCGTATTCGCACGCGCCTCGCGAGCGAGGCGACCGGCCCCATGGTGCTGCGTGCGGCGGTGCCATTCCAAAAGGAACATCCCATGTCGATCCAGCGGTCCGGCGTTGAGCAGGACAACACCCTGTCACTCGATCAGTGGCGAAACCAGGGGCGCAGGCGCCTCGATGGCAATGACTATCTCCGCCGCCAGTCCGAGCGCGAATCCAATGCGCGGTCTTATCCCCGGCGCATTCCACTCGCGCTGGACCAGGGCCGTGGCGTCTACCTGCGCGACACGCAGGGGCAGCTGTTCATCGACTGTCTGGCGGGGGCCGGCACGCTCGCGCTCGGACACAATCATCCGGCCGTGCTGGCGGCCTTGCGCGGCACGCTCGAATCCGGGTTGCCGCTCCACACGCTCGATCTGGCGACACCGGTGAAAGATCGTTTCGTCGAAGATCTTTTCGCCTGCTTGCCCGATTCGTTCGCGGCGCGCGCTCGCATCCAGTTCTGCGGGCCCACGGGCGCCGATGCCGTCGAGGCGGCCCTCAAGCTCGCCAAGACCGCCACGGGGCGCACCGGTGTGATGAGCTTCAGCGGGGGCTACCACGGCATGACGCAGGGCGCGCTCGCCTTGATGGGCAACCTCGGGCCCAAACGGGCGCTTGGGCCGCTCGCGCTCGATGTGCACTTCCTGCCCTATCCGAGCGACTACCGCTGCCCGTTCGGGCTCGGCGGTGACGCCGGCATCGACACCGGGCTGCACTACATCGAGCGCCTGTTCACCGACCCCGAATCGGGTGTGCTGCCACCGGCCGCGGTGATCGTCGAGGTGGTGCAAGGGGAGGGAGGCGTGATGCCTGCCCCCGCGCGGTGGCTCAGAGGACTTCGGCGAATCACCCGCGACCACGGCACCGTCCTGATCCTCGACGAAGTGCAGACCGGCATCGGCCGCACAGGTCAGATGTTTGCGTTCGAGCACGCCGGCATCGAACCCGACGTCCTGGTCCTGTCCAAGGCCATCGGGGGTGGGTTGCCGCTCGCTGTGATCGTCTACGATCGCGCGCTTGATGTCTGGGGCCCCGGCGCGCATGCCGGAACCTTCCGCGGCAACCAGCTCGCCATGGCCGCGGGCGTCGCGACCCTGCGCCACATCAACACGGAGCGCACATGGGCGCATGCCGGACGCATGGGTGAACGCCTGCGCACGCACCTCGAGGCGGTCCGGCGCGACATGCCCTGCATCGGCGATGTCCGGGGTCGCGGCCTGATGCTCGGGGTGGACATCGTGGACGAACAGGCCGGCCCGGATGCGCTGGGCAGCCGTCCCGCCAGCCCCGACCTGGCCAAGGCGGTGCAGCGAGAGTGTCTGCACCGGGGGCTGATCGTCGAACTGGGTGGGCGTCACGGCAGCGTCGTGCGTTTCCTGCCTCCGCTGATCATCGAGGAACGCGAAATCGATGTGGTCGCGCAGGTGTTCAGCGAAGCGCTGTCGGCGGTGGCTTGCCGGACGCCGGCCCGGGCCGATGAACCATGCGCCGTACCGCGCGCTCAGGGCGTGATGGCAACCTTTAGCACGCCGTCCCGTTGATGGCCGAAGAGTTCATACGCCGCCTCGATCTCGTCGAGCCTGTAGCGGTGCGTGACCATGGCACCCAGGTCCACACGGCCTGAGGCGATCAGGGACATGAGACGGCGCATGCGCTCCTTGCCGCCCGGGCACAGCGTCGTCACGATGCGGTGATCCCCGAGGCCGGCGGCGAACGCACCGAGCGGAATGGTGAGGTCCGTCGCGTACACCCCGAGGCTCGACAGCGTTCCGCCTGGACGAAGCACCCGCAGCGCGGCTTCGAACGTTGCCTGGGTTCCGAGCGCTTCGATGGCGACGTCGACGCCACGGCCAAGGGTGAGGCGCATGATTTCATCGACCGGATCGGTGCGGCTCGCATCGACGACATGGTCCGCGCCGATCCGGGTCGCTGCCTCGAGCCGTGCCGCCAGCCGATCGACACCGATGACCACGCTGGCGCCACTCAACCGGGCACCGGCCGTGGCGCACAGCCCGATGGGCCCCTGGGCGAAGACGGCCACGATGTCGCCGATGCGCACGTCCCCTCGTTCAGCGCCGCTGAATCCGGTCGACATGATGTCCGGGCACATCAACACTTGCTCATCCGACAGGCCATCGGGGACGGGCGCCAGGTTGGCCATGGCGTCGGGCACCAGCACATACTCGGCCTGGCAGCCGTCGATGGTGTTGCCGAACCGCCAGCCGCCGAGGGCCTTCCAGCCGTGTTCGCTGCCCGCGCCATCTTGCGAGCAAAAGCCGCACAGGCAGGCGTTGCTCCAGCCTCCCGGCGTGATGGCGCCGGCAATCACGCGCTGCCCTTCGGCATACCCGCGCACGGCCGAGCCCAGCCGCTCGATGATGCCCACGGGTTCATGGCCGATCGTCAGGCCGCGCTCCACCGGGTATTCGCCTTTGAGGATGTGAACGTCCGTGCCGCAGATCGTCGTCGTGGTGATGCGCACGAGTGCATCGGTCGGCCCGACATCCGGGACGGGCTTTTCGCGAAGCTCGATCCGGCCGGGCTCGACGAAGACGGCAGCTCTCATGGTGGGCATGGCGATCTCCTTCAGTGGGCCATCCAGACCGGCAAGGTGGCGGTATCGAGGACCGTTCGAGAGGCTCCGCCCAGCACCCACTCGCGGGTCTGGCTGTGGCCGAAACAGCCCATCACCAGCCAGTCGGCATCCAGTTCGCCGGCCAATGACAGCAAGGATCGGCCTGCGTGGTCGTCCGGGACATCTGAATGAAGCTGCAGATTGCGAACCCCGTGGGCATGCAGGTAGGCCTCCAGCGGGCGGGCATCGACCGACCCCGCTGCGAGGGCCACATGCACGGCGCGTGCGCGGCTCAGTACGGGCAAGGCGGACATGAGTGCCCGTGCGGCTTCGCGTGAGGATTTCCAGCCCACGAGCACGCACTGCGGTTCGGCCACTGCCGTGCCGGTGAAGGGCAGCACGAGCGCCGGGGTGCCGCTGCCGATCAGCACGGAGGCGATGAAACGCCGCGGCACGTCGGTGCCTGCCGTATCGGACGGGTCGGGTTGCCCGAGTACCAGCAGATCGGCAAGACGCGCCCGTTGCGTCAAGCCCTTGACCGGCGGTTCGTCCGACAGGTCCTCGAAGCGAACGGCCACGGTGCTGCCCCGGAAGACGCGGTCGAAGGCCGAACGTGCATGGTCCCGGTGTTTCGGATCGATTTCGTCGAGCAGCGGCGCTGCGGGCAGTCCTTCGACCCAGGGCACGGGCAGCGGCTGGAACCGCGGAGCGACGGCGAACGCCGCAGCGAGGGTGGCATGGTGAACGCGGGCCAGATCTCTGGCCAGCATGAGGCGCGCTGCCGCCTGATGCGTGCCGTCCACATGCACCATCATCATTCTCAAAGTGTTCATCGCAGTGCTTCCTATCGCGGGGCAGGCGAAGGATCAGTCGTCGCCGGGCACGTCGCCGTCGACGGGGTGCTTGAGCCACCAGACCAGCAGGCCGAAGAAGGCGGCTGCTGCACCGACGCACAGCGCCACGAGCAACGCCCACGGGGCCAGATCGATCCAACGTTCCATCATCACAGACTAGGTCTTTGCGCAGCGCGGCCGCTTGATGCTGCTCAACTGGCGGTCAGGACGGGTCGGCCGCCGGCAACGGCAGCACCAGGCGCTGGGAAGTCGCCAGGGAAGCGTTGGCGTCCACGGTGAAACCGTTGGCGCGCGCGAGGCGGCGCATTGCATCGTTCTCGCGCAGCACATCGGCGACGATCCTGCGGGTGCCGTGTGCCGACAGGTACCGAATCATCTTGCGCATCAGCAATTGGCCAAGGCCGCGGTCCTGCATGGTCGAGCGCACGAGAATGGCGAGCTCCGCATCGATGTTGTCCGGGTCACACACCGCACGCACTTCACCGAGTGTCTCGGAGGTGCCATCGGCATCCTGTCGCACGGCAATGAAGGCCATCTCGCGCGCATAGTCGATCTGGGCGAGGCGAGCCAGCTCGCTGCGAGGCAGCTCGCGTCGTGCGTTGAAAAATCGCAACCGGAGGTGCTGCGGTTCGAGAGAGTCGACAAACGCGCGGTGCTGCGGCTCGTCTTCAGGGCGGATGGGCCGGAGACACAGCGGCTGCCCCTCCCACATCACCGTTTCAGCGAGATGGCCGGGATAGCGCGCGATGGCGAAATGGGCCGCTCCGGCCGGCATGTCGGGGCTCAATCGCACCCTGGCATCGAGTGCGATCACCCCGGTGTGGTCGGCCCACAACGGATTGATGTCGAGTTCCGCAAGTTCGGGCAGGTCTGCCAGCATCTGTGACAGCGTGACCAGTGTGTCGGCGATCGCGTCCATTTGGGCGGGCGGGTGGTCGCGGTAGCCGGCCAGCAGGCGGGAGACGCGCGTGCGCGCAATCATGTCGCGGGCCAGCACACGGTTCAGCGGCGGCAGCCCGAGCGTGCGGTCGGCCAGCACTTCCACGGCGGTGCCGCCATGGCCGAAGAGAAGCACAGGCCCGAACACGGCATCGATGCTCGCCCCGACGATCAGCTCCTGCGCGTACGGGCGCTGGGCCATCGGCTGCACGGTGAACCCCTCGATGCGAGCCTGCGGCATGGCGGCACCGATGCGCGCGAGCATCTCCGCGGCTGCCTGCCGCACGCCTGCGGCATCGGCGAGGCCCAGCCGGACACCGCCCGCGTCCGACTTGTGGCTGATGTCGCGCGACAAGATCTTCAGGGCGACCGGAAACCCCACGTCACTGGCCGCGGCCGCAGCGGCGTCGGCGCTCGGCGGCACCGACACGGTGGGGACGGTGGCAATGCCATAGGCGCGCAGCAGCTCCTTCGCCTCGTCTTCGCGCAGCATGTCGCGCCCTTGCGCGACAGCGGCGTCTATCACGGCGCGGGCTGCCGAGGCGTCGGGCGGTGGGTTGTCCCCCGCGGTGGGGGCCTCCAGCAGCATGGCCTGGTTGCGCCGGTACGTGCGCAACATCGCGAATGCCTGCACGGCGTCCTCGGGCGTGCTGTAGTCGGCCGCGCCGGCTTTCTCGAAAATCTCCCGCGCATCGTTCATTGCATTGCCGCCAAGCCAGCTTGCCATCACGCGGCCCGGGTGATTTCGCACGATGGGTGCGCAGGCGCGCGCGATGTCATCGCTGCGAACGATCGCCGTGGGTGCGTGCAGGAACAGCACGGCCCCCGTATCCCGGGTCTCCAGCACGGCCTGCAGCGTGCCCGTGTACCGGTCGACCGGGGCGTCCCCGATCATGTCGATCGGGTTGCCGTGTGACCAGGTCGGGGGCAGGAGCGTGTCCAGGCGGCCGGCGAGCGCGTCACCGAGGTCATGCAGCGGGATGTCGGCCATCGCCGCCGCATCGGCCGCGATGACACCGGCACCACCGCCGTTGGTCATCACGGTCAGTGTGTCGTCGCGGTTGGTGCCAAAGCGCGTCAGGGTTTCGGCTGCCAGAAAGAGCTGCATCAGGGTGTCGACCCGCAGCATGCCGGCGCGCCGGATGGCCGCATCGAACACGAGGTCCGATCCGGCCATGGCCCCGGTGTGTGACGCCGCTGCCTTCATGCCCTTGCCGGCGCGTCCCGCCTTCACCACGATCACCGGCTTGTTGCGGGCAGCTGCCCTGGCTGCCGACATGAACTTGACCGGCGCGGCCATCGATTCGATGTAAAGCAGGATGGACCGTGTGCGCGCATCGCTTGCCAGGTAGTCGAGGAGATCGCCGAAGTCGACATCGGCATGCTCGCCCAGCGAGACGAGATGGGAAAAGCCGATGTGGCGCGCTCTAGACCAGTCGAGCACCGCGGTCACGAGTGCGCCGGACTGGGACACGAATGCCAGATGGCCCTCCAGCGCGTCAGTATGGGCAAAGCTGGCATTGACGCCCAGGTGGGGCGTCAGCAGGCCCAGGCAGTTCGGGCCCAGGAGGCGAAGCACATGGGGTCGTGCGGCCTGCAACATCGCCGTCTTCTGCATGGGGGACAGGCCGGCCGTCATCACGATGGCCGCGCGCGTTCCCGCCTCACCCAGTTCAGCGACGATGCCGGGGACGGTGTCGGGCGGCGTGCAAATGACAGCGAGGTCCGGCGCCTGAGGCAGGTCTCCGACGTGGGCGTACGCCGCTTCCCCATCCACCGTTCCGTGTTTCAGATTCACGGCATGAATGGGGCCGGCGAACCGCCCCGCGCGCAGATTGCGCCACACGGTGGCACCGACACTGCCGGGCCGGGCTGATGCGCCGATGACGGCGATGGACCGCGGATCGAGAAGACGGTCGAGGTGTCGGACGCTCATGGTGCGATGAGGCCAGCCAAGGAGCCCCCAAGATACAACGGTTGTGCGTGCCACGTTTGAAAACGAGACTGTCGTCCTCGGATAAGCCATTCGAAGCGGCAAGAGGCTGTATGCGCGCACGGATCTGGATCGATCCACCGCTGAGACATGCCGGCCGCCGTGTCATTCGATTCCTTCCTGGATCACCTCATGACCGGAACCCGCGAAGCTCCTTCTCCACATGGCCTCACGGAAGCCGAAGCCCGTGCCCGGCTGGTGCGCGACGGTCCGAATCGCCAGCCCCCACCCGAGCACCGCACCGTGGCCACCGCGATCCGCATCGTGCTGATGCAACCGATGGTCTTGTTGTTGCTCGCCTGCATGGCTCTTTACGCGCTGCTTGGAAGCCTCGGCGATGCGGTTGTGCTGTTCGCGTCGGTCGTGGTCGTGGGCGCGATCTCCGTGTACCAGGAATTGCGCACCCAGCGCGTGCTCGAAGCGCTGTACGACTTGGCGAGTCCCCGAAGCACCGTTGTGCGTGATGGGGCCGTCCGGCGCATCGCGAGTCAGGAATTGGTTGAAGGCGATCGGCTGATCGTGCAGGAGGGGGATCGCATGGCCTGCGATGCCAGTTTGCTGGTGGCGCATGCGATGAAAGTCGACGAATCGCTGCTCACGGGCGAATCGATGCCGGTGGACAAGGGCGACGCGGACCGGGGGCTCAGCGCCGGCACGCTCATCGTCCAGGGGGACGGCGTTGCGATCGTCACGGCGACCGGCGTGCGCACGGCGCTCGGACGCATCGGCGGATCGATGGCGCGGCTGCCCGAGCGCCGCAGCCGCCTCCACGCCCAGCTGACGAGGCTCGTGCGTCTGGTTGCCATGCTGGCGCTCGTCACCTGCCTCCTGGCAGCGACGCTGTTCGCATGGCGCGAGGGTTCCTGGACGGCGGGCCTGCTGGTCGGTCTCACGCTCGCCATGTCGGTCGTGCCCGAGGAGTTCGCCATGGTCTGGACCGTGATGCTTGCTCTCGGTGCATGGCGACTGTCTCGCCTCAATGTGCTGACGCGGCGTCCGCAGGCCATCGAGGCCCTCGGAACGACTACCGTGCTGTGCGTCGACAAGACCGGCACGCTGACCGCCAACCGCATGGCCGTCGCGGGCCTGCACGACGGTGAACACACCTGGCGGCGCGCGGCCGCCTTCGCGCCGGACCCATTCGGTCCGTTGCTGGAAGCTGCGGCCATGTCGAGCGTCGCCGAAGGCCTCGAACCGATGGACCAGGCCATCTTGGCGATGCCAATGACCACCGCCGGGCCGCCTGCGTCCTCGTTGAGGCGGCGCGAGGGCGTGCTGCCGGGGCGACCCTTCGTGCGGCAGATCTGGGCCCGAGACAACGCGCAGCTCGTGGTGGTCAAAGGGGCCCCGGAGGCCGTGCTGGCGCGTTGTACGGTCGATCCGATCCGCCGGCGTGCGTTGCAGGAGATGGCGGAAACCTGGGCGGCCGACGGCCTGCGGGTGATTGCGGTGGCGCGTGTGGCGTGCCCGGACCATGCCGAGCCACCGGAGGACGGTTATCGCGCCGAAGGGTTGATTGCCTTCGAGGATCCATTGCGCGATGACGTGCCGGCCGCCATCGAATCGTGCCGACGTGCCGGCGTCCGGGTCGTCATGATCACCGGCGATGCGCCGTCCACGGCCTGGTCGATCGCGCGCCAGGCGGGCCTGGTGACCGGTGAACGCGACACATCGAGGCTGTTGACGGGCAACACGCTGGATGCCATGGGCCCTGCTGCTTTCGAGCAGGCCGTTGGCCGGGTGTTCGTCTTTGCGCGCGTGTCCCCCGCCCAGAAGCTGCGCATTGTCCAGGCCCTGCAGGGACATGGCGAAGTCGTGGCCATGACCGGGGACGGCGTCAATGACGGGCCGGCGCTGCGTGCTGCCGACATCGGGGTGGCGATGGGCCAGCGCGGCACCGACGTGGCCCGTGAGGCGTCAGCGCTCGTGCTGCTGGACGACCGATTCGGCTCGCTCGTGGACGCCGTGGGCGACGGGCGCCGCATCTTCTTGAACCTGCAGAAGGCGCTGGGCTACTTGTTCGCAGTGCATGTGCCGATCGTGGGCGTGTCATTGCTGCCCGTGATTGGCGGACCGGTGTTGCTGATGCCAATCCACGTGGTGCTGCTCGAACTCATCATCGACCCGGCCTGCTCGCTGGTCTTCGAGGCGGAGCCGCTCCCTGACGACGGCATGCGTCGACCGCCGCGTCCCGCCGACGCGCCGCTGTTCGGCAGCGTGAACATCGCACGGGCATTGGCTGTTGGCGGCCTGGCACTGCTGGCCGTCGTTCTGGTGCAGTGGGCCGGGCATGCGATGGCGCTCGGTGATGCTTCGCTGCGGCTGTCCGCGTTCGGCACGATCGTCGCGGGCAACTTGCTGATGCTGCAGTGGTTCCGGGGACGCCAGGGCGGCGTGGCGAGGCGCAATCGCGCCTTCGATGCGCTGCTTCTCGGCGTGAGCCTGCTCGCGGTGCCCCTTCTGTTCTTTGCCCCGGCCACCGAAGCGCTCGGCTTTCCCGCGTCACCGGGATCCGGTTGGATGGCCGTGGCGCTCGGCCTGCTGGCGGCGTGGTCCGCCTGGCGCCTCACCCTGCGATGAGCGCACAGCACAGGCCAGCTACCACGGCGCCAGGCTGAGTTCCCGCGACAGATGCCCGTAGGTGGCGGCCACCCGCCGCAGATGCCGCGACTCAGGGTGTGTCAGCAACCAGAGATCCGTCTCGCACGCTTCGATGGGCTCCGTGAGCCGCGCGACATCCTTGCGGCTTTCGCCCAAAAACAACGGGACGACGCCCACGCCCATGCCGAGCGCCACCAACTCCAGGACGGACCCGATGCTGCTCACCCGATAACGGGGCAGCACTTTGGGAAAGTGCCGCTTGCGCCAGACCACCGAAGGATGGTCCGGCAGTGCGTCGTCCGGCGCGATCCAATCGACCATGCCGCCCTGAACCTCCTCCCATCGCGGGGCACCGCGGCGCCTGGCGCCATACACCGCGACGCGGATGGTGCCGATTCGCCGCCCCACCAGATGCTGCGGCGGGTGTCGCGTCGCCCGGATCGCGATGTCAGCATCGCGCCTCGTGAGACTCGCAAGCTCATTGCCCGCATGCAATTCGAAGCTCAACAGCGGGTGCTCGGCACCGAGGCGACCCAGCACGGGCGCGACCAGGCCATGCAGCACGGTGTCCGTCGTGGTGATGCGCACGTTGCCGGATACCCCGCCGGGCGATGTCTCGAGGGCGGCCCGAGCCGCCTCCAGCGTGGCCTCCACCTCTTCGGCGTGCATCGCCAACTGCATGGCCAGTTCGCCCGGCAGGTAGCCGGCGCGGCCGCGTTCGAACAGCGATTGGCCCAGTCCCCGCTCGATGCGCTGCAGGTTGCGGAAGATGGTGGATCCGTCGACGCCGAGGCGTTCTCCGGCGGAGGCGAGCGTTCGGCCGCGCACGAGGGCCAGCACGACTTCGAGGTCGGCAGGGCTGATCTGGTATTGCGTCTGTGCAATCGATGGTTTCATGGATCCATATTCCGGATGCAGGATTGCAATCCTACAGTGCAGGCATCTTCTCTTCTTCACTCAGAAAGGTGCCCATGCATCCTGCTTCTTCCACGACATCGCCGGGCGACATCGGCATCACCTTGCTGCGGATCAGCCTGGGCACCATGTGGGTCGCGCATGCGCTGTTGAAACCGCTGGTCTTCACCCTCGCAGGCACCGCACAGTACTTCGCCAGTGTCGGCTTGCCCGGGGCGTTGGCCTACCCGGTCTTCATCGCCGAACTGGTGGGTGGCCTTGCCCTCATTCTGGGCGTCTGGGCACGTCAGTTCGCGCTGGCGCTCTTGCCCATCATGGCGGTTGCGGCTGTGGTGCATCTGCCGAATGGGTGGGTCCACACGAGTCCGGGCGGCGGGTGGGAATACCCGGTCTTCCTCATCGTTGCTTCGGTGGCCCTGTGGCTGCTCGGCGACGGCGTGGCCGCCATCAAGCGCAGCACAGCCTTCGTGCCCGGAGGTGATCGCCGCCAGGGGCCTTCGGCATGAGCGCACCGTACATCCTCGTCTCCCATTCGTTGTGCCCGTATGTGCAGCGGGCGGCCATCGTGCTCGACGAGAAGGGCGTGCCATTCGAGCGGCGTGACATCAGCCTCGCGGACAAGCCGGCATGGTTCCACAGCGTGTCGCCCCTCGGCAAGACGCCGGTGCTGCTGATTGGAAACGACGCCTTGTTCGAATCAAGCGTGATCTGCGAGTACCTGGACGAGACGGTCGGTGCCCCGCTGCATCCGCACGACCCGTTGGAAAGGGCGAAGCACCGGGCGTGGATGGCATACGGTTCCGAACTGCTCGATGCCATCGGGGCGTTCTACCGCGCGCCTGATGAAGCCGCCTTGCAGGCCCGTGCCCGTGACATCCGCCAGCGCTTCGAACGCCTCGAACGCGTGATCGGGGAAGGGCCGTACTTTGCTCACAGTTTCAGTCTCGTCGATGCTGTCTTCGGCCCCGTCTTCCGCTACTTCGATGTCTTCGACCAGATCGCGGACTTCGGCTTCTGGGCCGGCCTGCCCCAGGTCCAGAGGTGGCGGTCCGCGCTCGCGGCCCGCCCGTCGGTCCAGCGGGCCGTCGATCCGGCGTACGGCGGCCTGCTACGAAACTTCATCGCGTCGCGGGGCGGTGCGTTGGCAAGGCGGGCGGCCTGAAGGGCGCCCACACCCTTTGCGCCGCCCGTCAAAGCGGGTGCGTTTCGGCTCTTTCACCATGCGTTTGGCGTTAGAGTGCCGGGATCCATGAACACGAGATCCGCTTCCGATACACCCGCCGCGCGCGCGGCAGCCTTGCGTGAACTGCTTCGAGAGCATGCGCACCGCTATTACGTCCTCGACGATCCGCAGATCCCCGACGCCGAGTACGACCGCCTGTTCCAGGAATTGCAGGCCCTCGAGGCCGAGCATCCCGAGCTGCTCACGGCCGATTCCCCCACGCAGCGGGTCATCGGTCAGGTGCTCGACGGCTTCCAGGAGGTGCGCCATACGGTGCCGATGCTCAGCATCCGCACGGAAACGGACACGGAGCCCACCGGGGCCCTGGCATTCGATGCGCGCGTGCGCAGGGATCTGGGGTTGACCGAAGCCGATCCCCCGGTGGCCTACGTCGCGGAACTGAAGTTCGACGGCCTCGCCATCAACCTTCGCTACGAGCAGGGCGTGCTCGTTCAAGCGGCCACCCGGGGCAACGGCGAGACGGGCGAAGACGTCACGCAGAACATCCGTACCATCGGCCAGGTGCCGCTGCGCCTGAAGCATTGTGACGCCGCGGTGCTGGAGGTGCGGGGTGAGGTTTACATGCGGCGCGATGCGTTCGAGGCGCTCAACGAACGCCAGCGCGACCTGATCGCGCACGGCGCGAAGAACGAGAAGACCTTCGTGAATCCACGCAACGCCGCGGCCGGCGCCGTGCGCCAGCACGACCCCGCCATCGCCCGCAAGCGCCCGCTGAGCTTCTTCGCGTATGGCCTCGGCGATGTGCAGGGCTGGGATCTTCCGCGCAACCACGACGCGGTGCTCGATGCGCTTGCCGGGTTCGGCCTGCCGGTCAGCGACGAACGGGCGGTGGTCTCGGGTGCCGAAGGCCTCGTGGCTTTTCATCGCCGCATCGGTGAACGGCGCGATGCGCTGCCGTTCGACATCGACGGCGTCGTCTACAAGGTCAATGACCGCGAGCTGCAGAAGCGGCTCGGGTTCGTCTCCCGCGAGCCGCGCTGGGCCGTGGCTCACAAGTATCCCGCCCAGGAGCAGATGACCGAGCTGCGCGCTATCGACATCCAGGTGGGCCGCACCGGCAAGCTCACCCCCGTGGCCAAGCTTGCGCCGGTGTTCGTCGGCGGTACCACGGTCAGCAACGCCACGCTGCACAACGAGGACGAGACCCGGCGCAAGGATGTGCGCGTGGGTGACACCGTGATCGTGCGGCGCGCCGGCGATGTGATCCCGGAGGTGGTGGGCGTGGTGCTCGATCGCCGTCCCGCCCACGTGGGCGAGCCGTTCGACCTCTACAAGCAGCTCGGTGGTCAATGCCCCGTGTGCGCCAGCGCCATCGTGCGCGACGAGGGTGAAGCCAACTGGCGGTGCAGCGGCGGCCTGTTCTGCGCGGCCCAGCGCAAGCATGCGGTGCTGCATTTCGCGAGTCGCCGGGCGATGGACATCGAAGGGCTCGGCGACAAGCTCGTCGAACAATTGATCGACGGCGGGGTGATCCGCACTCTGCCGGAACTCTACAAGCTGGGCGTTGCCAAGCTCGTCGCGCTGGAGCGCATGGGCGGCAAGAGCGCACAAAACCTGCTGGACGGGCTGGAGCGCAGCAAGCACACCACGCTGGCGCGCTTTCTGTTCGCGCTCGGCATCCGCAACGTCGGCGAAACCACCGCCAAAGACCTGGCCCGCCACTTCGGCGCGCTCGACCGGCTGCTGGATGCCACCGTCGAGCAGCTGCTCGAGGTGCCGGATGTGGGGCCCATCGTTGCCGAAAGCATCCGAACCTTCTTCGATCAGCCGCACAATCGCGAGGTGATCGAGCAATTGCGGGCGGCCGGCATCCGCTGGGAAGAGAACGAAGGCACGGCCGACACCTCGCCCAAGCCCTTCGCGGGCAAGACCTTCGTGCTCACGGGCACGCTGCCCCACTGGACGCGTGATGAAGCCCAGGCCCGCATCGAAGCCGCGGGCGGCAAGGTCAGCGGCTCGGTGTCGAAGAAGACGCACTACGTCGTTGCAGGGGAAGAGGCCGGCAGCAAGCTGCAGAAGGCCACCGAGCTGGGCATTCCGGTGCTGGACGAAGCAGGCCTGCGCGAGCTTCTCGAGGCCGGTGGCCATTGAACCGCCATGAACGCAAGGAGGCAGATGTGACCATTCGAACCATCCTCAAGATGGGCGACCAGCGCCTGCTGCGCGTGGCCCAGCCGGTGACCGGCTTCGACACGCCAGAGCTGCATGCGCTCGTGGCGGACATGTTCGACACCATGCACGCCGCCAACGGCGCGGGGCTCGCAGCGCCCCAGATCGGCGTCGACCTGCAGCTCGTCATCTTCGGCTTCAGCAAGACCGACCGCTATCCCGATGCTCCCCCGGTGCCGGAAACCGTGCTCATCAACCCCACCATCACGCCCTTGAGCGATGTCGAGGAAGACGGCTGGGAAGGGTGCCTGTCGGTCCCCGGGCTCCGTGGTGTCGTGCCGCGGTGGTCGCGCATTCGTTACACCGGGTTCGACCTTGCCGGGCAACCGATCGACCGCGAGGCCGAGGGCTTCCATGCACGCGTCGTGCAACACGAATGCGATCACCTGGCCGGCAAGCTGTATCCGATGCGGGTGCGCGATTTCTCCAGGTTCGGATTCACGAGCGTGCTGTTTCCGGGCCTCGATGCGTCTGCCGATGATTGAAATGGTTCATGTTTCGGGTGCTGTCAGCCGAAACAGCCGCCGCCGCGTTGTGGGGGGAACCCATCCGGTACCGCCGGCTCCAAACCGCAGGACTGAGTTGATGAAAATGCTGAGATTGTTTCCCTCCTATCGTGCGGTGTGGCTGTTCGGCCTGCTGCTCGCCGCCGCCATTGCGGCCTGGCCCGTGCGTGCGCAGGAGTCGGCCGGTGCGGTCGATCCGCCCACCCGCGTCGGCCGCCTGGCCGAGGTGCAGGGGGAGGTCTGGGTCTACGACAACGAAGAAGGCGAATGGGTCCAGGCGGCCCGCAACAGGCCCGTCACCGTGGGCGATCGCTTGTCATCGGCGGGCAGCGGCCGGGCCGAGGTGCGCATCGGTTCCACCACCTTGCGCATCGATGCGAACACCGAGGTGGAGGTGTCGGCCCTCGATGACGATCGCGTCACCCTTCAATTGCACAGTGGCGATGTGGCGGCCCGCCTTCGCACGCGCGACGCGGCCCGCGATTTCGAGCTGGTCACCCGGGAAGGCACGTTCCGCGCGGATCGGGCGGGCAGCTACCGGTTCGGCCGGGATGACGACACCACCGAAGTCACCGCCTACAGCGGCCAGCTGGCACTGCGTTCGGCCGATGCCGGCGTCACCATCAAGGCCGGCCAGCGATACCGCTTCTGGCAGGACGGCGGCACCCAGTTCGAAAGCGCTCCAGTGCGCCGCGACGCTTTCGATGACTGGGTCGCCTCTCGGGACGACCGGGAGGAACGCAGCGTCTCGGCCCGCTATGTGTCTGCCGAGATGACGGGCATCGAAGACCTGGACCGCTACGGCCGCTGGGAGCAGGACCCGGAATACGGCGCGCTGTGGATCCCGAGCACGGTGAGTGCGGGCTGGGCGCCGTACCGCGCCGGTCATTGGGCATGGATCAGCCCCTGGGGCTGGACCTGGGTCGACGACGCACCGTGGGGATTCGCGCCGTTCCACTACGGGCGCTGGGTGTCCCGCGGCAATGTGTGGTGCTGGTCCCCAGGCCGCTATGTCGCAAGGCCGGTCTATGCCCCGGCACTCGTTGCCTGGATCGGCGACCCTGGCACGGGTGTGTCCATCCAGGCCCGCCGTCGCGTGCCGCCCACCGTGGGCTGGTTCCCCCTGGGGCCGCGCGAGGTGTATGTGCCGGGCCATCGTTTCACGCCGCATTACATGCGACAGGTCAACGTCAACCAGGTGCCGAACGGCTTCAATTTCCGCCCCTTCGTGCACGATCCCAGGGCGGCCGTGGAGCGAGGCCATTACCGTTACCGCGGCGTGCCGCAGGCCGTGACCATCGTGCCGCGGCAGGTCATCGAACGGCGCCAGCCTGTGCAGCCGGCCATCATCGGGATGAACGGCCGGCCGTTGCCCGGCGCCGTCCGACTGCGTCCTGACGCGCCGGTCATGCCTGGCGGCCGTCCATCGTCCGTCGTCCAGCGGCCTGCAGTGCAGACGGCGATCCCGGCCGCGCCCGGGGTGGGTCATGAGCGCTTTGGCGCGCCGTACCTCAGGCAGGGCGATCGCCAGCACCCGCGCGAACCGGACCAGCGCGGGCGCGACCACACGCCGCCCGTCACCAGCAACGCCGCACCGCAACCCGGGGGCGCCGGCCGCGACGACGCCGACCGAGTGCGGCCGGGGATGCGTCCGGCCGTGCCCACGGACCCGGGCCGTCCGTCACCGCGCGACGACCGCTGGCATCGAATGAGGCCCACCGCACCGCAGCCCGAACCGCAGCCTGCGCCACACACCGAGGTGCGTCCCACGCCGCAGCCCGATGACCATCGCCCCGGTGGTTTCAACCCCATGCGTCCGCATGTCCAACCGGTTCAACCGCAACCGCAACCGCAACCGCAACCGCAACCGCCGGTCCAGTCCGTGCAGCGCCCGCAGGCGGAACAGCCCGGGCCCGATGCCCATCGTCCGGGCGGTTTCAACCACATGCGACCGCATGGTCAACCGGTTCAACCACAACCACAAGCGCCGGCCCAGCCCGTGCAGCGCCCACAGCCGGTGCCCCCACCTCCGGTCCAGGCGCCGCCGGTCCAGCACGCCCGGCCGCAACCGGCGCCCGTGCCGCAGGTCCAGCAGGTGCCCCGTCCGCAGCCGCAGGTTCAGGCGCCTCCTCCGCAACCGATGCCAGCGCCGCAGGCGCACCCGCCGCGTCCCCAACCGCAGCCGCAACCACAGGCTCATCCGGCACCCCAACGCGGCCAGGATGAGGGCCCTCGGCATCGCCGCATGGATTGATGCGCCCAAAGGCGTGAACGCCTCCAGCATGCCCCGGCATGCCGGGGCGGTACTTAGCGCAGCAGCGGCTTCAGCACAGGCCACACGTTGGCCAGCATCGTGGGATGGGCCTCCTCGCGCGGGTGGATCCGGTCGGGTTGGAAGTTGGTTTCGTAGTGGGGCACGTCGGCCACGCCGCGCAGCAGAAAGGGGACGAGCGCTGCGCCTTCCTCACGGGCCACATCGGTGAACACGGCGTCGAAGTCGGCCGCGTACTTGCTGCCGTAGTTGGGCGGCGTCTTCAGGCCAAGCACCACCACGCGCGCTCCGGCTTCGCGGGCGCTGCGCGCCATGAACATGAGGTTGTTCCGGGTCATCGAGAGCGGCAGGCCGCGCAGCGCGTCGTTGCCGCCGAGTTCGATGATCACGATGCTCGGTGCGTGCTGTTTCAGCAGCGCCGGAAGACGGGAACGGCCGCCCGATGTGGTCTCTCCGCTGATGCTTGCGTTGACCACCTTGGCACCGATCTTCTGCTGTGCCAGTTGCTGTTCCAGCAAGGCCACCCATCCCTTGCCGCGGGCCAGGCCGTACTCGGCCGACAGGCTGTCGCCCACGACGAGGATCACCGGCGTGGCGGCGCCGGGCGTGGCCGGGAAGGCCGGTCCGGCTGTTGCCGCGAGGGCAAGCAGGGTACATTGCTTCAGCAGTCGCCGGCGCGCCCTGCGGCAGGTTCCGTTTTCCATTGCAGCTCCCACGTCCATGGCCGATCCCATCATTGCAGTTGAACACGTGAGCAAGCACGTGCAGGACACCAGCGGTTTGCTGACGATACTCCACGACATCGATTTCAGCCTGGAGCCCCGGGAATCCGTCGCGATCGTGGGCGCATCGGGATCGGGCAAGAGCACGCTGCTGTCGATTGTCGCCGGCCTGGACACCCCCTCGGCGGGAACCGTCCGGCTGGGGGGCATGGATTTGTTCGCCATCGACGAAGACGAACGGGCCGCGGTGCGGGCGGCTCGGGTGGGCTTCGTGTTCCAGAGCTTCCAATTGCTCGGCAACCTCACCGCGCTCGAAAACGTGATGCTGCCGCTCGAGTTGCAGGGCAGGGCCGATGCGCGGGTGGCGGCCACCGAGATGCTCAGGCGCGTGGGGCTGGGCGAGCGGCTGGCCCACTATCCCCGGGTGCTGTCGGGTGGTGAGCAGCAGCGGGTGGCCCTGGCACGTGCGTTCGTCGTGCAACCGGCCGTGCTGCTGGCCGACGAACCTACCGGCAGCCTGGACTTTGCCACCGGTGAACGGGTGATGTCGCTGATGTTCGACCTCAACCGAGAGGCCGGCACCACACTCGTGCTCGTCACGCACGATCGCGCCATTGCGGGCCGCTGCGATCGGCAGTTGCGCATCGAAGCGGGTCGCCTGGACTTGCCTGTCCCGGTGCTGTGAGCCGGCCGACAACCGCGGAACGGCAAAGGGCGCCCGAAGGCGCCCCGCATGTGGAGAGAAAACCGATCAGTTCCCGGCCTGGAACTTGTAGGTCGTCTTCGACTTGGCCTTGATCTCGTCGCGGAAGTCGGCAAGGCGTTTCTGGTTCAGGCTTTGCTGGATTTGCGGACGAACGTCTTCGAGCTTCGGCGGCTTGGCCTCGCGCGTGTCTTCGAGCTTGATGATGTGGTAGCCGAACTGGGATTTGACGGGTTCCTGGGTCATCTCGCCCTTCTTGAGCTTCAAGAGTGCCGCGGAGAACTCCGGAACGTAGGAGTTCGGGTTGGCCCAGTCGAGGTCGCCGCCTTCCTTGCCGGAGCCGGGGTCCTTCGAATGCTTCTTGGCGAGGTCTTCGAACTTGGCGCCGCCCTTGATCTTGGCGATCAGGTCCTTGGCTTCTTCTTCCTTCTCGACGAGGATGTGGCGGGCACGGTATTCATTGCCGCCGGCTTCAGCGACGACCTTCTTGTACTCGGCCTCGATCTCGGCATCGGTGACCGGGTTCTTCTTCTGGTAGTCCACGAAGAGTTCGCGGATCAGGATGCCCTGGCGCGCGAGTTCGATCTGGTCGAGGTATTCCTTTTTGGTGGACAGGCCACGGCGAACGGCTTCTTGAAGGAACATTTCGCGCAGCACCACTTCATCGCGCACCTGGGCTTCAAGTTCCGGCGTGCGCGGCTGGCCTTGACGCGTGGCTTGCTGAAGCAGTGCGTCGAAGCGCGATTGCGGAACGGGCTTGCCGTTCACGGTCGTGATGTTCTGCGCCTGGGCCACGAGCGGGCTCAATGAGACGGACATCGCGAGCAACGCGGCGCGGGCGACAACGGACAGCTTCTTCATGGGCGAGGGGCCTTTCAAAAAGGAATCGAGAAGGAATTCAAAGGGGGAATTCAAGCGTGGGAACCGCCGAAGGCGGCGCCGTGGTGGAGCGCGCGGCGTTCGCGGGCCGGGGATCAGGTGTGTCGAGAGGCCTCAATCCCCCGGAGCGCGGGCGTCGATGGCAAGTGCGTGAATGCCTCGTGCCATCAAAGGGCGAAGCGCATCATAAACGAGGCGATGGCGCTTCAGACGTGACATTTGGTTGAAGTGGTCACTGACGATGTGCACATGGAAATGCCGGCCTTCGCGCGCGCCGGCATGGCCCGCGTGCAGGTGGCTGTCGTCACGCACTTGCAGGGCCTCGGGCGAGAAGGCATCGCGCAAAGCGGTTTCGACGTCGGTGCGCGTGACGGTCATGCGGCGTCCTTCGGTGCATTGGCATCGGGGGCCGGGTCGTCCTTCAGGTGTTTGCCCAGGTACAGGCCCTGCGCCAGCATGAACACGAGCATCAGGCCCGTGATCCCGAAGAGCTTGAAATTCACCCAGGTGGCCGTCTCGAAGCTGTACGCCACGTACAGGTTCAAGCCGCCCATCAGGGCGAAGAAGGCGACCCAGGCGGTGTTCAAGCGCTGCCAGACGTTGGCGGGCAGTGCGAATTGGCTGCCCATCAAGGCCTGCACCAGGTTCTTGCGGAAAAACGTCTGGCTGCCCCAGAACGCGAGGCCCATCACCCAATAGAGGCCGGTGGGCTTCCATTTGATGAAGGTGTCGCTGTGGAACCAGACGGTGGCGGCCCCGAGCACCGTCACCAGCGCGAGGCTGACCCAGAGCATCATGGGCACCTTCTGGCGCCGCGCCAGCATCCAGGCCACCTGCGCGAGCGTGGCCACGACCACGACCACGGTGGCGAGCAGCACGGGCGCTTCCTTCGGGCCGACCACACCGCCCGACACCATGAACCCGAGGTGTTCGCTCGCAAAGGCGGCGGCCCAGTCCTGGCGGCCCTCGCCGTACTTGAAGACGGCGAAGAACATGAGGATCGGCAGGAAGTCGAGTAGCAGTTTCATCGGGAGGACACTGGATTCAGGTGGGCTCGAAGTCTATCGCGGCCGAATTGATGCAAAAACGCTCGCCCGTGGGCTCGGGGCCGTCGGGGAAGACGTGGCCCAGGTGGGCGCCACAGGCGTTGCAGCGCACCTCCACCCGCACCATGCCGTGGCTGTGGTCGACGACCCGTTCCACCACCTCGCTGTTGATGGGCTCCCAATAGCTCGGCCAGCCGCAACCCGCGTCGAACTTCGTCGTGGAACTGAACAGCGGGATGCCGCAGCCGATGCAGTTGTATTGGCCGGGCCGGAAGTGGTCCCAGTATTTGCCTGTGAAGGCACGCTCGGTGGCGGCGTGGCGCGTGACTTCATATTGGAGGGGGTCGAGCTGCGCGCGCCACTCGGCATCGGTCTTGTGCACCTTGCGGTGCTTGTCGTCTGGGGTATTCATGATGAACAGGACACCTCGATCTGGGTCGCCCAGGAGGGCGGGAAGCCGGCATACGCCGACCACTCGGGTTGTTCGTCGTACGGACGGGCGAGGATCTGACGCAGGCGGTCGATTTCTGTGAAATCGCCCTGGCGGGCCTGTCGGATCGCGATTTCGGCCAAGTGGTTCCGCAACACGTACTTGGGGTTCACCCGGTTCATCCGCAAGGCGCGCCCGGTATCGTCGCTGTGTTCTGCAATCAGGCGGGCGCGGTAGCGCAGGCCCCAGGCGTCGAACGCCTCGCGGTCGATGAAGAGGTCCCGGACGGCGGCATTGTCCGCACCGGCCCCGGTGCTGAAGCCGGCCAGTCGGCGAAATGTGATCGTGTAGTCCGCGCGATCGGCCGCCATGCGTTCGAGCAAGCCTTCGATCAGGCTGTGGTCGTCTTCTTGCCGGGTGGCCAGGCCGAGCTTGGCCCGCATGCGTGCCATCAAGGCGTCGGGGAACGCGGATTTGTAGCGTTCAAGCGCGGCAAGGGCCGCGTCGCTGTCGCCGATCAGCGGCATCAGCCCCTGGGCGAGCGCATGGAGGTTCCAGAAGGCCACATGGGGTTGACGGGCGAAGGCGTAGCGCCCCTGCTGGTCGGAATGGTTGCAGACGTGGCCGGGATCGAATGCATCGAGGAAGCCGAACGGCCCGTAGTCGATGGTCAACCCGAGGATGGACATGTTGTCGGTGTTCATGACGCCATGGCAGAACCCCACGGCCTGCCAGTCGGCCATCAGCGCTGCCGTGCGTTCCGTGACGGCTTCGAGCAGGGCCACCACCGGTCGTGCGGCGTCGCGGCAGGCCGGGTAAAGCGTGTCGATCGTGAAGTCAGCGAGCTGCTTCAGCGCTGTGGCGTCCTCTGCCGTGTGGGCGAAATGCTCGAAATGCCCGAAGCGGATGAAGCTCGGCGCGACGCGGGTGACCACGGCCGCGGTTTCGATCTCCTCGCGCCGCACCGGCAACTGCGAGCCGGTGATGCACAGCGCCCGTGTCGTCGGCACGCCGAGCGCGGCCATCGCCTCCGAGCAGAGAAATTCACGGATGGACGAGCGCAGCACCGCACGGCCGTCACCCATGCGGGAGTAGGGCGTGAGGCCAGCGCCCTTGAGCTGCAGTTCCATCGGGCCGGAAGGCGTTTCCATTTCACCGAGCCAGTGCGCGCGGCCATCGCCCAATTGCCCGGCCCAGACGCCGAACTGATGGCCACTGTAGACGCTGGCCAAGGGGCTCATGCCGGCGGCCACGGTGTTGCCGCTCAAGGCCGCGAGCGTGGCATCGTCACCGGGCCGGGTGTCGGGCAAGCCGAGCAGGCGCGCGCACTCGGGGCTCCACGCCACCCAGTGCGGATCCGGTATGCCTTGAGGGGGGAGGGGCGTGAAGAAAGCGGTTCCCAGGGCCTGGAACCGGTTCGGCCACTGCGCCCCGCTGAACGGGCCCGGGGCGTTGACGACGGCATTCATCTGGCGAGTGTAGCCAGCCCGCGCCGACCGCACCTGCCGCGGGGTGACCGTTCGGGCGCTGCATCCTCACACTCCTGTCATGCCGGCGAACGCCGGTACCCATCGGTGCCGTGAGCCCCGGCTTTCGCCGGGGTGACACGTTATTCGCGCTGTCACACCAGCGAACCCGAGTTGAGCGCCGTCGACCACTGCAGTTGAACGCGGTCGGGCGTTGGTGCGAAGGGGCGCTCGCTCGTTTCCTCCCTAGAACGTAGGTGGCCATCGGCCCCCTGTCGTGGTTTGATCGCGTAAATCTTGGACAGGGAGAACAACATGAAGCGCATCAGAAGCTTGGCGGCAGCAACCCTTGCGGCCACGCTGTCCATGGGCACGGGTGGTGCCTGGGCGCAGGCCGGTGAAACGGTTCGCATCGCAGTGATCGACCCGCAGTCGGGCCCGTTCGCCAACATCGGTCTCAACATCTTGCACACGCTTGAGTTCCTCGCCGAGCGCGAAGGCGGCACGCACAACCCTGCCGGCGTCAAATTCGAGATCGTGCCGTTCGACAACAAGATGTCGGGCCCGGAAAGCCTCAATGTGCTCAAGGCCGCCATCGACCAGGGCATCCGGTACGTGGTGCAAGGAGGCGGCTCGGGCGTCGCAGGCGCGCTGATCGATGCAATCAACAAGCACAACGAACGCAACCCCGGCAAAGAAGTGGTGTACCTGAACTATGCCGCGGTCGATCCGGACCTGACCAACAGCAAGTGCAGCTTCTATCACTTCAGTTTCGATGCCAACACGGCGATGAAGATGGAGGCGATGGGTTCGTCGATCCAGGACGACAAGCGCGTCAGGAAGGTCTACCTGCTCAACCAGAACTACAGCCACGGCCAGCAAGTCACGCGGTACGCAAAGGAGGTGCTGCGCCGCAAGGCACCGCATGTGGAGATCGTGGGCGAAGACCTGCATCCGCTCGGCCAGGTCAAGGACTTCTCGCCGTACATCGCCAAGATCAAGGCATCGGGCGCGGACACCGTCATCACCGGCAACTTCGGCCCGGACCTGTCGCTTGCATTCAAGGCCGCCAGGGATGCGGGCCTGGACGTGGCCTTCTACACCTACTATGCCGGCGCGGCCGGCACGCCCGCGGCTATCGGCGATGCGGGCCTTGGCAAAATCCGCTTCGTGTACCCGATCTACACCAACCTGGCCTCTCCGGAGTACCAGGCGGTGTTCAAGGCATTCGGCCAGAAGTTCCCGAACGAAGCCTTCGTCACGTCGCCGGCCTACAACCTCTTCAAGGCGCTGTCGCACGGCATGGCCAAGGCCAAATCGACGGACCCGGTCAAGGTGGCCCGGGCGATGGAAGGCCTGTCGTTCCGCAGCTTCACCGGCGACGTGACGATGCGTGCGAGCGATCACCAGCTGCAGCAGCCGCTGTACATGGCAACCTGGAACAAGGTGGACGCGAAGAACCCCATCGACGTCGAAAAGACGGGCAACACCTGGACCTTGGACAGACTCTTCGATTCGTACGTGGCCAGCACGCCGACGACTTGCCAGATGAAGCGACCGGCCTGACCGCCGGGTCGCCATGGCGTTCTTCGCGCTCTCACTGCTCAACGGCATCAGCTACGGCCTGCTGCTGTTCATGCTCAGCGCCGGTTTGACGCTCATCATGAGCATGATGGGCGTGCTCAACTTCGCCCATGCGAGCTTCTACATGCTCGGCGCCTACCTGGCCTACCAGGTCTCGGCCTGGATCGGCTTCTGGCCGGCGCTGCTGATCTCGCCACTGGTGGCGGCCTTGCTCGGCGCGGTCTTCGAGCGCTGGGTGCTGCGGCGTGTGCACCGCCACGGGCATGCGTCGGAGTTGCTCGTGACGGTGGGCCTGTCCTTCGTGATGCTGGAGGTCGTGCAGCTTGTGTGGGGCCGGGCGCCGGTGGGCTACCGCATCCCGGCCGAACTGGAAGGCCCGCTGTTCACACTCTTCGGCAGCCCGTTCCCGCTCTACCGCGCCTTCATGATGGGGGTGTCGATCCTGATGCTCCTGGCCATCTGGCTGCTGGTCTCTCGCACGCGCATCGGGCTCGTGATCCAGGCCGCGCTCACGCACCCCGACATGGTGCAGGCGCTCGGGCACGATGTGCCCCGCGTGTCCATGGGTGTGTTCGGCGGTGGCGTGGCGTTGGCGGCGCTTGCCGGGGTCGTCGGCGGCAATGCCTACACCACGGAGCCAGGCATGGCGTTCTCTGTCGGCAACATCGTCTTCGTGGTGGTGGTGGTCGGAGGGATGGGGTCGCTGGGCGGTGCATTCGTGGCGTCGCTGCTCATCGGGGTGGTCACCACCTTCGCGGTGTCGCTCGACCAGTCCCTCCTGCACCTGCTCCAGGCGGTCGATGTGCCGGTCACCGATGCCATGGCCAACCATGCGCTGCTGGCCCTGAAGATCTCCCAGGTGGCGCCCCTGCTGCCTTACCTGCTGCTGGTGTCGGTGCTGATCTTCCGCCCGAAGGGGCTCATGGGCACGCGGGAGACCTGACTTGCCCACCCTGCATCGAACCGACATGCCTGCCCGGGGGCGCCAGGCCGTCCTCTGGGGTGGCTTTGCATTTGTCTTGATCGTGGCGCCGCTGGTCTTTCAAAGCGGCCTGGCGCTGACGGCGCTCTCGCAGATGGGTTACATGATCATCATCTGCCTGAGCTACAACCTGCTGCTCGGCCAGGGCGGCATGTTGAGTTTCGGTCACGCGGTCTACACCGGCCTCGGGGCGTTCTGCGCGGTCCATGCACTCAACCACGCCGGTGCGGAAGGACTGCCGCTGCCGGTCAGCCTCGTGCCCCTCGTGGGCGGGCTGGGAGGAGCGGCCGTGGCGGCGGTGCTCGGGTGGGTGTCCACCCGCAAGGCGCATGTTCCCTTTGCGATGATCACGATGGGCGTGGGTGAGCTGGTCTTCGCGATGACACCGATGTTTCCCGGGCTCTTCGGCGGGGAGGGCGGCATCAGCACCAACCGCGTCGTGGGCGAGCCCGTGTTCGGCATCACCTTCGGCCCGCAGATCCAGCTGTACTACCTGATCGCAACGTACTGTTTCGCCTGCACAGCGCTGATATTCCTGTTCACGGCCACGCCGCTCGGGCGCATGCTCAACGCGGTGCGCGACAACCCGGAGCGCGTCGCCTTCGTCGGCTGCGACCCGCAGACCGTGCGGTACATCGCCTTCGTCATCGCGGGCTTCTTCGCAGGCATCGGCGGGGGGCTGTTCGCCTTGAATTTCGAGCTGGTGCAAGGTTCGGCCGTGGGGGGCCTCACATCGGCGTCGTACCTGCTGTACACCTACATCGGCGGCACCTTGTTGTTCTTCGGCCCCATCATCGGTGCCATTCTCAGCGTGCTGGTGGGCGTCTTGTTGTCGGAGTTCACGAAGGCCTGGGCGCTGTACCTGGGCTTGGCCTTCATGCTGATCGTGATGTTCGCGCCGGGCGGCCTCTCGGCCATCCTCATGGCGAATCTGCGGGTCGCCGCATCGGGGAAGTTCTGCCGGCTGGTCAAGCCGGGTTCGGCTCTGCTGGCGGCCACGCCGGTCTGGTTGGCAGGGGTCACCTCACTCGTGGAGATGACGTACCACCGGCAGATCCACGCCCCATTGAACCCCACCTTCAGGCATTTCGGCGTGCTGCTGGATGTGTCCGATGGAGCCGACTGGGCCGGGGCTGCGGCCTTGGCGATCGTGGGGGGCGTGCTGTTCGAATGCGCACGCCGGGGCTTCGTGCGCCACTGGCGCATGGTCCAGGAGGAAATGCACGCCTTGGGGCCGGGCGCGGGAGGGGCATCATGAGCCGGTCGGTGTTCGCCCTCGAACTCGACGATGTGCGCAAGCGGTTCGGCAAGACGCAGGTCATCACCGGTGCCGCGATGCAGGTCAACCCCGGTGAGCGGGTGGCTCTCATCGGGCCAAATGGGGCAGGCAAGTCCACGCTGTTCGATCTGATCAGCGGTCGGGCCGGTCTGAGCAGCGGCACAATCCGCCTGCATGGCGAGCGCATCGACGGCCTGCGCCCTTTTGAAATCTGCCGTCGCGGCCTGGCCCGCAGCTTCCAGGTGTCGAACCTTTTCGCCAGCCTGTCGGTGTTCGACAACCTCCGATGCGCCGTGATGTGGTCGCTCGGTCACAAGTACGTGTTCTGGAAGCTGCTGTCGCATCTGAAGGATGTGAACGGGCGCGCCGAGGAGGTCATGGACCGGATCAGGCTCACCGGCAAGAGCGATGTGCCCGCCATGCACCTCACCTATGCCGAACAGCGCGCGCTCGAGCTGGGGCTGACACTTGCCGGCGGCGCGAGCGTCATCCTGCTCGATGAACCCACGGCCGGCATGGGCAGCGCCGAGACGCGTGGCTTCATCGAGCTGATCCGCAACATCACCGTGGGCAAGACGCTGCTGGTCGTGGAGCACGACATGGGGGTCGTCTTCAGTTTGGCCGACAGGGTCGCGGTGCTCGCCCAAGGGCAGGTGATCGCGTTCGACACGCCCGAGGCGATCCGCGCCGACGCGCGCGTGCAGGAGGCCTATCTCGGCGCCGTGCCCGCAGAGCGATCCACGGCGACGGCATACTGACATGTTGCAGCTTGAGAACCTTCATGCCGGCTACGGCAAGTGCCGCGTCCTGCACGGCGTGTCCATGGATGTGAAACCGGGCGAGATCGTCTGCCTGCTCGGGCGCAACGGATCGGGCCGCTCCACCACCCTCAAGACGGTGATGGGCCTCCTCCCTGGGCAGGGCTCGGTGCAGTGGCGCGGCCAGGAGCTGCTTGGCAAAAAGCCGTTCGAGATCGCGCGGTGCGGACTCGGCTACGTGCCCGAGGGGCGCGATATTTTCCCGACGCTGTCCGTGCGCAACAATCTGCTGCTCGGCGAGAAGCGTCGCACCCGGAAGATGCCGCGCTGGTCGATCGAGGACATGTATCGCCTTTTTCCCCGCCTGAAGGAGCGCCGCGATGTCGAGGCGGGTGCGCTGTCGGGCGGGGAGCAGCAGATGTTGAGCTTGTGTCGCACACTGATGGGCGATCCGGACCTGATCATGATCGACGAACCCACCGAGGGCCTGGCGCCGGCCGTGGTCGATCTGGTCGGCCGGTACCTGCAGGAGCTGCGCCGGCGCGGCGTCTCGGTGCTGCTCGTGGAGCAGAAGCTCACCATCGCGCTCGAGGTGTCGGAGCGGTGCTACGTGATGGGCCGCGGCCAGATCGTGTTCGAAGGGTCGCCGGCAGGCTTGCGGGCTGATGCGGCTGTTCGCAAGGCGTGGCTGGAGGTCTGACCAAGGCGCATGCTGATCGATTTTTTCCCATTCGTGTGTGCGAGGAACCCATGAGCACAATGTATGAAGTCCGCGGCCCTGTTGCCGTCATCACCCTGAACCATCCGCCGGTCAATGGCCTTGGCTTGTCCATCCGCCAGGGCATCGCCAGCGGCATCGAGCGCGCGCAGGCCGATGCCTCGGTGCGCGCCATCGTCATCACCGGCGCCGGCCACGGCTTTTCCGGTGGTGCGGACATCCGCGAATTCGGCACGCCGCTCAGCACCGCCTCGCCGGACCTGGCCAGCGTGATCACCACCATCGAAGGCAGTCGCAAGCCGGTCGTGGCGGCCCTGCACGGGGTGGCCATGGGGGGCGGGCTGGAGCTCGCCCTCGCTTGCCACTACCGCATCGCGGCCAAGGGCACACAGGTGGCGATGCCGGAGGTCAAGCTCGGTCTGATCCCCGGCGCCGGCGGCACACAACGCCTGCCACGCGTGCTGGACCTCGAGACGGCCCTGCACCTGATGCTCTCGGGCGATCCGATGGCCAGCGAACAGCTCGCCGCACGCCCGGGCCAGAAGCTGTTCGACCGGGTGGCGGAGGGCGATGTCGTCGCTGCCGCGGTGGCCTTCGCCGCTGAGGTGGCCCACCGCCGGCCGCTGCCTCGTGTGCGAGACCTCGAGGTGATGCATGCAGATGCCCAAGCCTGTTTGGAGGCAGCGCGCCATCGCCTGACCGCGGCCTCGAAGCACTTCCCCGCGCCGCTGAAGTGCCTGGACGCCGTGTCTGCCGCCATCGACAAGCCGTTCGATGAAGGCGTGGCCGTGGAGCGCGGAATCTTCGGCGAATTGATGCTCACCCCGGAGAGCCGCGCACTGCGCCACAGGTTCTTCGCCGAGCGTGCGGCATCGAAGATCGCGGATGTGCCGGCGGGCACCCCCGTTCGCGCAATCGCCCGGGTGGGCGTGATCGGCGCCGGCACGATGGGGGCCGGCATCGCGATGACATTCCTGAGCGCCGGCATTCCGGTCATGCTCCTCGAAGCCGATGCGGCCGCACTCGATCATGGCCTGGCCACCGTACGCAAGTACTGCGAAGCACAACTCCGCAAGGGCAAGCTCACGCCGGAGCAGCTCGGCCAGCGGCTCGCGCTGCTGTCGGGCACGCTCCAGTACGACGACCTGAAGGAGGCTGACCTCGTCATCGAGGCCGTGTTCGAGGACATGCAAGTGAAGGCGCAGGTGTTCCGCTCGCTGGATGAGGTGTGCAAGTCGGGCGCCATCCTTGCCAGCAACACGTCGACGCTGGACCTCGACAAGATCGCAGCCTTCACGCGGCGGCCGCAGGATGTGGTCGGCATGCATTTCTTCAGCCCGGCGCATGTGATGAAGCTGCTGGAGGTGGTGCGAGGCAAGGCCACCGCGAAGGATGTGCTGGCCACCGTCATGGCGCTGGGCAAGCGCCTGGGCAAGACCTCTGTGGTGTCCGGCGTGTGCGACGGCTTCATCGGCAACCGCATGATCGATCAGTACAGCCGTCAAGCGTGCTTTCTGCTGGACGAAGGGGCGACGCCACAGCAGGTGGACCGCGCGATGGAGGCGTTCGGTTTCGCGATGGGGCCGTTTCGCGTGGGCGACCTGGCCGGCAACGACATCGGCTGGGCCGTCCGCAAGCGCCGCTGCATCGAGCGGCCCGGCCTGCGCTACAGCAAGATCGCCGACCTGCTGTGCGAGATGGGCCGGCACGGCCAGAAGACCGGTGCCGGCTGGTACGACTACCTGCCGGGCGAGCGAGAGGCCCTGCCGTCACCGGTGGTTGCCGACCTGCTCGAGCGGCACCGGGCCAGCCTGGGCATCGTGCCCCGAACCATCAGCGACGAGGAGATCGTGCAGCGCCTGGTCTACGCCCTGGTCAACGAAGGCGCCCGCATCGTCGAGGAAGGCATTGCCGCAAGGGCGTCCGACGTCGACCTGGTGTACCTGACCGGCTACGGTTTCCCGCCGCACCGCGGCGGCCCGATGCACTACGCCGACATGCAAGGCCTTTCCAATGTGGTTGCCGCGATGAGGCGGTTCGCGCAGAACCCGAACGACGACGCCTCGTTCTGGCAGCCTGCGCCCTGGCTCGTGAAGCTCGCAGAAGAGGGCAAGACGTTCCACTGACTTGCCCGACGCACCGGTCTGCTGTGTCGCGAGATGAGCGATGATCGCGCCTGTCGATCTTGAGGATATCCAGAATGAAAACACCTACCATCGGAAAGCTCACCTGGACACTGGTCTACGGCGGGCTTCTCGTCGTCTGCCTGGGCATCGCGGTGCGGCGAACCGCGGAACCGCTCGGCACCACGCTGGTCACGGGCGGGGGTGTCGTGGCGGCCATCGGGTTCGCGCTGATCTACGTGCGATCGCGCCGCAAGGACAACTGACCGTGCGCCTTTCATGGCGTGTCCTGCCGATCGCGGTGGCGGGCGCCTTGCTGGCCGCATCGTCCGCCGCGGCACCGTACACCTTCCCGTTGCTGGACACACCCGCCCGCATCGACCGCGCGTGCGCGGCATCGGTCGCGCAGGCCCACGTCATGCAACGGCGCCTGGAGGCAGCGCCGGCCGACGCCACGCTCCTCGGTGCCCTGGATGATGTGGCGCAGCATCTCGAGGACGTCGGGGGGCCGGTGGGGTTGCTGTCGGCCGTCCATCCGGACGCCGCGGTGCGCCGCGCCGCGCAGGCATGCGAGCGGCGCCAACAGGCCTTCGTCTCGGCATTCCTGCAGAACACGCGCATCCACCGGTCTCTGGGCCAGGTGGTGCCTGGCGACGACATCGATCGCCGATTCCGCGACGAACAGCTGGACGCTTTCGAAGATGCAGGCGTGGCGCTGACGCCGACCCGGCGCCTGCGGGCGCAGGAGATTGCCCGCAACGTGGGGCGGCTCGGGCAGGATTTCGAACGCCGCATCCTGGAGGACAGCCGTACCGTCGCGTTCTTCGAACGCGAGCTGGACGGCGTGCCGAAGGCGGTCTGGGCGGGGGCGCGCAAAGATCCCTTGGGCCGTTACCGGCTCGGGCTGGACGCCCCCACGTACCAGTCCGTCATCGAGCACGCCACGCGGGCCGCCACCCGCGAACGCATGTGGCGCGCCGGGCTTGCACAAGGCGGGGCCGCCAACCTGCGCACCTTGGGCCAGATCGTGGCGCTGCGCCGGGACGAAGCCGCCCTGCACGGCTTTGCTTCGTACGCCGACTTCGTGCTGCGCCGGCGCATGGCGCATGACGAATCCACCGTCACATCGTTCCTGGCGAGCGTGCAGCAGGCGGTGGCGCAGCGGGAGCTGGCGGACCTGGCCGAATTGCAGACGGCACAAAAGGAGCCTCTGCAGCGCTGGGACGTGCCGTATCTCACCGAACGCCTGCGCCGCGAACGCCACGGCATCGACCAGGAGCAGTTCCGTACCTACTTCCCGCCCGAAGCCAGCCTTGCCTTCGTGTTCCGCCTGGCCGAGCGCCTTTTCGGAGTGACATTCGAACCTCAGCCGCAGCCCCTGTGGCACCAGGACGTCCGCGCCTTCACCGTGCGCGAGGGCCCGCAAGGCGCCTACCTCGGCACGTTGTTCGTGGACCTGTACCCGCGCGCCGGAAAGTACAACCATGCCGCGGTGTGGGGCCTGCGCAATGTTTCCACGCGCACCGGCCGCACGCCGGCCGCTGCGCTGGTCGTCAACTTCAACCGCGCCGGCCTGAACCTCGACGAGCTGGAAACGCTGCTGCATGAGTTCGGCCACGCGTTGCACGGGCTGCTCTCGGCCACGCGGTATGCGTCCCAGGGCGGCACCAACGTGCAGCTCGATTTCGTCGAAGCCCCGTCCCAGATGCTGGAAGACTGGGTGTACGACCCGAAGGTGGTGGCCCTGTTCCAGGAAGTGTGTGCCACATGTCCACCGGTGCCCGACGGTTTGCTGGCCCGGGCATTCGCAGCGCGCGAATTCGGCAAGGGCCTGCGGTTCGCGCGCCAGCGGCTGTTCGCGGGCTACGATCTGGCGCTCTACGGGCGGCAGCCAGGCGATCCGATGGGGCTGTGGCGCGGGATGGAGGCCGGCACGCCGCTGGGCCATGTGCCCGGCACCATGTTCCCGGCCGGCTTTGCACACATTGCAGGCGGCTATGCGGCCGGCTACTACGGCTACCTGTGGAGCCTCGTCATCGCCGAGGACCTTCGCACGGCATTCGCGGACGACCGCCTTTCCGCGGCCACGGGCCAGCGCTACCGCGAGACGGTGCTGTCCCAAGGCGGCCAGGTCGATGCGGCCGAGCTGTTGCGCCGCTTCCTCGGACGTCCCACCGACAATACCGCCTTCTTCCGGGCGCTGGCGCGCCCCTGACGCACGGCCCCCGCAGGCCATCCTCACGAGACCATGCATGGAGTTTCCTCGCCACATCCCGTTCGCCGAAACACTCGGCTTCGAGCTCCTGAAGTTCGAGAGTGGGGAAGCGGAAATCGCCGTGACCGTGAGCGACGCCATGTGCAATGCCTGGATGGTCGCGCACGGCGGCCTGACCATGACCTTGCTTGACGTTGCCATGGCCCATGCGGCCCGCAGCCCGAAGCCCGGGGCCGAGCCCACGGCACAAGGCGTGGTCACCATCGAGATGAAGACGAGCTTTGTTCGCCCCGGCGTCGGCCGGCTCGTTGCTCGGGCGCGCCTCATCCATGCCGCGGCCTCGCTGGCCTTCTGCGAAGGATCGGTCTTCGATGAAGCGGATGCATTGATCGCCCACGGTACCGGGACGTTCAAATACCTGAACGGCCTGCCGGCCCGGGGCCGACGCATTCAAAGGCCTGACGAGTCCCGCTGAGGCATCCGGAACGGCTCCCATGAAGCACTTCCACGGCGGCACCGCCGTCATCACCGGCGCAGCCTCGGGCTTCGGCCTCGAAGTATCCCGACGGGCCGCATCCCTCGGCATGAACATCGTGATGGCCGACATCCAGGCGGATGCTCTGATCCGGGCGGCGGCGGAAATCTCGGCCCTTGGGGCTCCGGTCCTTCCGTACCCCATCGACGTGGCCCAGGCGGCGGCAGTCGAAGCCTTGGGCCAGGCGACGCTGGAGCGCTTCGGACCCCCGACTTTCGTCTTCAACAACGCCGGCGTCAGCGGCGCCGGGCTGGTGTGGGAAACCACGGCCAGGGATTGGGAGTGGGTGCTCGGGGTCAACCTCATGGGCGTGGTGCACGGCATTCGGGTCTTCGCCCCGATGATGCTCGAGGCGGCGGGGCGGGACCCGGCCTACCGCGGCCATATCGTCAACACCGCTTCCGTGGCCGGCCTCCTGGCCGCGCCCAACATGGGCGTGTACACGGTCAGCAAGCATGCGGTCGTGGCGCTCAGCGAAACGCTGTACCACGACCTGCGCCTCGTGACCGGGCAAGTGCATGCATCTGTGCTGTGCCCGTCGTACGTGCCCACCGGCATCGCCCACAGCGCCCGACATCGTCCCTCCGACATGAAGGACCGCACGCCCCAGACCCGAAGCCAGCGGATCGGACGGGCCATGGCATCGAAGGCCGTCGCGGCTGGCACGGGCACTGCTGCGATGGTGGCCGAAGCGGTGTTCGATGCCATTCGCGAGGAGCGGTTCTACATCCACACGCATCCGGATGCGCTTGGCGGCGTGCGGACGCGCTTCGATGACGTGCTCGACGGCCGCAACCCGGCCGACCCGTTCGCGGACTTCCCTGAACTCGGCGCCGACCTCCGCAAGGCCTTGGGCGCGGGGCCTGCAGACTGAATCGATGCGCCGCAGGGCTTTCGCGCGAGGAAGCGACAATGGCCGCCTGCCCGTGTCCTGCCTGTAGTTGCCTTCCCCATGACCTTGATTCCTGCCCCGACACCCCGCGTTGCCGTCATCGGGGCCGGCCCCGCGGGCCTGATGGCCGCCGAGATGCTCCTGGCGCGAGGCGTGGCCGTCGACATCTTCGATGCCATGGCGTCGGCGGGCCGCAAGTTCCTCCTGGCAGGCATCGGCGGCCTGAACCTCACGCACGGCGAGCCGGCGGAGCCGTTCCTGGCACGGTACGGCAGCCGCGCCGGCACGCTGGCGCCGTTCATCGAGGCCTTCGGCAGTGATGCGCTGCGGGCGTGGTGCGCCGGGCTCGGCATCGACACATTCGTCGGCAGCTCCGGACGGGTGTTCCCGACCGACATGAAGGCCGCGCCGCTGCTGCGCGCCTGGCTGCACCGCCTGCGCTCCGGCGGGGCCACCTTGCACATGCGCCACAGATGGACCGGCTGGGCGGCGCCCGATCGCCACCTGCTGGCCTTCGACACGCCGGGAGGACCGGTCGAACGCGAGTTCGACGCCGTGGTGCTGGCCTTGGGCGGTGGCAGCTGGCGCCGCCTGGGCTCGGACGGCGCATGGGTGCCGCTGCTCGAGGCACGGGGCCTGCCTGTGGCACCGCTGCGCCCGTCCAACTGCGGCTTCCACGTGGCCCGTGGATGGACCTCGTTTTTCCGTGAACGCCATGCAGGCGAGCCCGTGAAGACCATCGGCTTGTCGTTCGAATCGTTCCGGCAGACCGGCGAGTTCGTCATCACCGAGACCGGCATCGAAGGCAGCCTTGTGTATGCCGCATCGTCTTTCCTGCGGGATGCCATCGAGGCCCGAGGCTGCGCCACGTTCCATCTGGATCTGCTGCCGGGCCGCACGGCCGAATGGGTGGCCAGGGAGGTGGCGCACCCTCGCGGGTCGCGCTCACTCTCCACGCACCTGAAGTCGCGACTCGGGCTGCACGGTGTCAAGGCGGGGCTCCTCCACGAACTGGTGCCCAAGGCCGACATGCATGACGCCGCGAAGCTGGCCTCGTGCGTCAAGGCATTGCCCATCACCGTGGATGCGCCCCGCCCGATCGACGAGGTCATCAGCAGTGCCGGCGGGGTGCGATTCGACGGGCTCGATGCGGGCCTGGGCGCACGTGCTGTGCCGGGGCTTTTCCTGGCTGGCGAAATGCTCGACTGGGAAGCCCCGACGGGGGGCTATCTGCTCACCGCATGTTTTGCCATGGGCCGGGCGGCGGGTCAGGCGGCAGCGGACTGGCTGTCGTCACGCGCCTGACTTCGCAGGTGGACATCGCCGCCGAGGTGCCCTGCGCGTCGGTCATCGCGAGCCCGTTCATCGAATCCCCATGCCTTGTGCGCCGGCTCATGAACGAAATGACGCACCCGCAACGGCACGTTACGTGAACGCCCCCTAGAAGAGAGGCAATTCGAGGCCATGTCCTACACGCACGGATTCTCTGGGCTCATACGATTTGCATTCCCCGGGGCCGCAGACTCTCTCCCTCCCCAACTCCTGCGGTCTCTTCAACGGACGGGTCGCCCATCGGGCCCCGTCCGTTTTTTTACGTCCGGCAAAACCACCCCGTGTGCTGTCTGGCGCTCGGTTTTATCCTGTCGGGGCATGCGGGCCGCTGGGCCCGCCACCGAAAGGAGCGAACGGCATGCCCGTGCTCGTCGGTACCGCGTCGTGGACCGACAAGACCTTGATCAACTGCGGTCGGTTCTATCCGCCGCACGTGCGCACGCCTGAAGCGCGGCTGCGCCACTATGCCTCCGTCTTTCCCCTGGTGGAGGTCGATTCGAGCTACTACGGGATGCCCACGCCCGACCATGCGCGGCGCTGGGTCGAACGCACGCCAGACGGCTTCACGATGAACGTCAAGTCGTTCCGGCTGTTCACGGGCCACCAGACACCTCCTGTCGTATTGCACAGGGACATCCAGGTGGAACTGGGGCCTGCCGCGAGTCGTCCCGTGCTGTATTACCGGGACCTGCCTGAGCATCTTCGTGACGAACTGTGGCGCCGCTTCATCGAGGCGCTGGTGCCGCTGAAGTCAGCAGGCCGCCTGGGCCTCGTGCACTTTCAGTTTCCGCCTTGGGTGCGCTGCAATTCAACCGGCCGGGGGCATGTGGCGCACTGCGTGGAGCGCATGGCCGGTCACACCGTGAGCGTCGAGTTCCGCCATGGGTCCTGGTTCACGCCCGCCCAGAGGGAGGGCACCCTTGCATTCGAGCGCGAACTTGCCGTGGTGCACACCGTGGTCGATGGACCACAGGGCTTCGACAACAGCGTGCCTGCGGTCTGGACACGCACCCATCCGGCCGGCGCACTGGTGCGGCTGCACGGGAGAAACGCAGGTACATGGAACCTGCCCGGCACCCGCGCGGCCTCAGACCGCTTCGACTACGACTACCCGCAAGACGAACTCGCCGGGCTCGCGTCGAGCATCCGCCAGTTGTCGCTCGAGGGTGCTTTCACGCATGTCGTCTTCAACAACAACATGGAAGACCAGGGGCCGCGCAACGCCAAGTGTCTGATGGCACTTTTGGGGCTCTGAGCCTCTGATCTATGCTTGCGAAATGCAAAAGAAAAAGCCCTTTTCGATGATCCGGGAGTTCCACCTCGCTGACTGGTTCACCCTCGCGAATGCATTCTGTGGCGTGGGGGCGCTGTTCTCGGTGATGACCTACCTGCAGACCCGTGACGTCGTCCACCTCTACTTCGCCTGTGCACTCATCCCGCTCGCCCTGGTGTTCGATGTCCTCGACGGCCGCATCGCGCGGTGGCGCCAGCGCAGTTCCGCGATGGGCCGCGAACTCGATTCGCTGGCCGACGTCATCTCCTTCGGCGTGGCGCCTGCGGTGATCGCCTACGGGGCCGGCATGCAAGGCTTCTACGATCGCATCGTGCTGGTGTTTTTCGTCGCGGCGGGCGTCTCGCGGCTCGCACGCTACAACGTCACGGCCGAGGCGCTGTCCGAAGGGGGCGACAAGGTCAAGTATTTCGAAGGCACCCCCATTCCCACATCGCTCTTGCTCGTGATCGTCATCGCGCTGGCGGCCTGGCAAGGCGCCCTCGGCGACCGGCTGTGGTTCGGCACGCTCGAGATCGGTGGCCTCACGATGCACCCGCTCGTGCTGCTCTTCGCGCTGTCGGGCTCGCTGATGGTCAGCCGCATTCGCATCCCCAAACTCTGAAAAGGTAACCATGACTCGCCCGTCTTTCATCACCGCCTGGGCGGCATCCATGCAGATCTACGACCCGGTCGATTCCGGCGCCAGGGTGGCCCAGGTCATCGGCGGCAATGTTGCTGCGAACGTCAACAACCGCGATCCCAAGCTGCGTTGGATCAACACCTGCGCGGTGCGCATGAGCTATGTGCTGAATCAATCGGGCCTGAAAGTCCCGCACATCGCCAACCAGACCGTCTCGGGCGCCGACAAGCACTGGTATTTCTATCGCGTCAGGAATTTGATCGCCTTCCTCGAGCAGCGATGGGGAAAACCTGAGATCGTCAACTTTCCCGGATCCGGCGGTGGGCCGCTGGCCGGCAAGCGGGGCGTGATCCTCTTCGAGGTTTCAGGCTGGTCGGATGCCCAGGGGCATGCCACGCTCTACGACGGCAGCAGTTGCTATGACCACTGCTACTTCAATGAGCCGGAGGCGAGGTACCGCACCCACCGCGCGAACTTCTGGAGCCTGCCTTGAGGATGCGGGGCTTGCTCCGGGCACTGGCGGCCGCGCTGGCGTTCAGCGCAGCTGCCGGCCACGCCAAGGATGAGGCGGGGACCTCACCGCAAGCAGGGGCCCGCACCTATGCCCAGAACTACAAGGACATGGTGTTGGCCGAATGCATCGCGAGTGCCTATCGGAACGAGCCCAAGGCGGCCATGGATGCCGGCAGCAGCGCCAGCGCCCTGATGGACTGGACGTCCTACGACCTGGAAAAGCATCCCCAAGGCAGCAGGCCGTTGATCGACCGCTACCTGGCACGGGATTACTTCAATCCGTTGGTCGAATCCGAAGTCAAGGGCGTTCGCTTCGATCTCCTGAAGTGCCTCGACCTGTATCACAGCCCGGAGCTGGAGGTGCAGGTTAAGCGGTTCGTCGTCCATCCGAAGCGCACCTATCGGCAGGATCGTTCGCCGTCTGTCGCACCGAAGTGACCGCCAGGGCGTTGTCCCTTCGATGGGCTCGGGCGAATGCCCGCTGCTTGTAAACTCCCGGCCCGTCGCGGATCAACTCCGCCGGCCCCGCATTGGCAGCGCGATGAAAGTGCTGCCGCCATTGACACCCGAAGCCGTTCCATGAAATTTCTCGTCGCCCTGTTGTTCAGCCTGGTCTCCGTCAGCGGGTTCGCCAACGAATCGCATTCGCTGCGCCTCGGTGCAACCCGTGCCGAAGTCGAAAAGACCATCGAATCGGGCCTCATCCCGTCGGAATCGTCCATCTTCAAGAATGCATTCCAACCGCAGGCCGTGACAGACGCACTGCGTGGCAAGCTGCCGGCGCCGTTCTCCGGTCTGGCGTTCAAACACGCCACCTTCTACTTCAACGATGCAGGCAAACTGGCGCGCGTGCGCTTCGAGTCGGAAGCGCTGCCGGCCAACGATGCGTTCAAGACGTTCGTCGAAACGACCTCGCTGTTCGAAGCCGACGCGCGCCTCAAGCCGGACGAGGCAGAGCACATCGGCAAGAAGATCAACTGGCAAGTTCCCACCATCAAGCGGTGCGTCTCCGAGGACGGCGAGCCGTTTTCCTTGAGCACGAAGGCCTTCAATGAGGCCCGATTGAAATGGAAGGGCTATACGCAAGCCCAGCGGTATGCCTTGGGCATGGCTTGTGGCGTTGATGCCTACGTGGGCAACCTGTTCGTGGATCCCCAGCATGGGCGGCATCAGGTTTCCTTCGAGCGCGGCGGCCCGCAGTTGACGCTTCAGAATGTCCGTGCCGCACTGGCTGGCCCCCAAGCCTCGGTCGTCTTCCTGCTGATCCAGACCAGTGCTGAAGTGCCCGGCGTCCAGCAGACCGAAGAATCGATGCACAAGCCTCAATGAGATGAGGCCCACGGCCTGGACTGCGGGCCTGTGCGCAACGATTCACCTGCGTTGAATCGCGGAAGCCCGACAGGCGCTTGACCTCCGGGAACGGATGCACTTAGGGTGCCTTCCGTTCATCGCTGCAACTTCATCGGAGACCCCGGGTGCAAAGCAGTTCTGTCCACTGGGCCGCGGCCATCCTTTTTGCCATCGCGCTGGCGCACACATTCGCCGGTCGCCACATCGATCGCCTGGCCCGGCGGTTTCCCCGCCATGCTGGCGTGTTCCGGCTGCTCGGCGAGGTGGAAGTGGTTTTCGGGCTGTGGGCCATCGTGCTTGTCTGCACCTTGGCATGGCTGGCCGGCGGAGACGCCGCTGTGGCGTATGCGGAATCCCGGCACTATGCGGAACCGCTGTTCGTGTTCGTCGTGATGGTGGTCGCGGCATCGCGCCCGGTGCTGGCCGCCGTGATGCAAGTGCTGCTGGCCGTGGCGCGCCGCTTGCCGGTGCGCACGGCCGTGGCGCAGGTCTGGCTCGCGCTGTCGGTGGGCCCGCTGCTGGGATCGCTCATCACGGAACCTGCCGCGATGACCCTTTCGGCGCTGATCGCAGCGCCAGTGGCGTTCAGCGCCGGCGTGCCTGAACGCCTGAAGTACGCCGCACTCGGCGTGCTGTTCGTCAACGTGTCGATCGGCGGCACGCTGACGTCCTACGCCGCGCCGCCCGTGCTGATGGTGGCTGGCACCTGGCAGTGGGATTCGATGCACATGTTCGTCCACTTCGGCTGGAAGTCGGCCGTCGCCGTGCTGGTCAACGCCACGGCGGTCACCTGGGCCATGCGACGGTATCTCTCTGGCACCGTGGCCGAGGCCGGCGCGGCACACCGCGTGCCTTTGCCGGTCGTGCTGGTGCATCTCGGGTTCCTTGCGGGCATCGTCGCCTTTGCCGAGCATCCTGTGATTTTCCTGGGCCTCTTCGCCCTGTTCCTCGGCTTCGCCCAGGCGTATGAGCGCCATCAGAGCCCGCTCATCATCAAAGAGGCCGGCCTGGTCGGCTTTTTTCTCGCCGGCCTCGTGGTGCTGGGCGGGCTGCAATCGTGGTGGCTGCAGCCGCTCGTCTCGAGCCTGTCGCCCCTGGGGCTCTTCTTCGGCGCCACGGGCCTCACGGCGATCGTCGACAACGCGGCGCTGACCTACCTCGGTTCCACCATCACCGGCCTGTCGGAGTCGTCCAAGTACATGCTGATGGCCGGTGCGGTGGCCGGCGGCGGGTTGACGGTGATCGCCAATGCCCCGAATCCGGCCGGCATGGCGCTGCTCAAGCGCAACTTCGAGGACGAAACGGTGGGGGCAGGGGCCCTGCTGATGGGGGCCATCCCGCCCACCCTGGTTGCAATGGCTGCCTTGCTGTTCCTGTGACAATGCAGCCCATGCCGCTGTTCCACATTGCCTTCTACCGGTTCGTTGCGATTGCAGATGCTGACGCATTCGCGGATCGCATGCGCACGCTGACACAGGGCTTGACCGGCAGCGTTCTCGTGGCCGAGGAAGGCATCAACGGTGTGCTGGCAGGGCCGGCGCCGGCACTCGATGCGTTCGAGGCGGCCTTGCTTGCGGACGCCCGGTTCGCCGGCACCGTGTTTCGCCGTACGGCATGCACCACCCGCCCGTTCGCACGCATGAAGGTGCATCGCAAGCCCGAGATCGTGGCAGCAGGGCGGGCCGGCGGGCAACCCATGGCTGGCACGGCGGTCAGCCCCGAAGCCTGGCGCGCGTTGCTGGACCGTGACGACGTGGTGATGCTCGACAACCGCAACGCATTCGAATACCGCCTCGGCCGATTCCGCGGCGCGGTGGATCCCGGGGTGCATCACTTCCGCGACTTCGTCGCCTACGTGGAAGCGAGCGCAGCCCAATGGCGTGCCGAGGGCCGGCGCGTGGCCATGTACTGCACCGGCGGCATCCGATGCGACAAGACCAGCGGCTGGATGGCCGGCCTGGGGCTCGATGTGCTGCGGCTCGACGGCGGCATCCTGAACTACTTTGAGCGCATGCCAGACGCCGAGCGCGATTGGGAAGGCGAGTGTTTCGTCTTCGACAACCGCATCGCGCTCGACACACGCCTGCAGGAGACCGCCACGACGCCGGAGGACGTCTACGGCGCCGATCCGGCCGACGCCTGGCGGCTCGCACGGGCCAGACGCCTCGATGCCTCGGACTGACGTCCGGCACGGCCTGGCCGTGCGCGATGGCGTGGGCCCGAGCTGCATCGCGCTGCCGCCCGGACCGTGGGCCACCATCGCCGACTTCCTGACCGAACGTTTCTCCGCGGTGCCGGCGGCCGAATGGCTCGCGCGCATGGCGCGTGGTGATGTGATGGACGAGGCAGGGTGCCGGGTCGATGCCGATCGCCCGTACCGACCCCATCTCAAGGTGTTTTACTACCGGCACGTGCCGGTGGAGCCGCGGGTGCCGTTCGACGAGGTCGTGCTGTTCCGCGACGCGCACCTGGTGGTGATCGACAAACCGCATTTCCTCCCGGTGACCCCTGGAGGCCGCTACCTTCAGGAAACCGTGCTGGTGAGGGCCCGCAGGCGCCTGGGCATCGAGACCCTGTCTCCGGTGCACCGCCTGGACCGTGAGACTGCCGGGCTCGTGGTGCTGGCCGTGCGGCCGGACGAACGCGCGGCCTACCATGCCCTGTTCCGCGCCCGTGCCGTTGAAAAAATGTACGAGGCGGTCGCTTCGGACGGGAAGGACGTGCCGATGCCGCACGTGCGCCGGAGCCGGATGGTTGAATCCACCGAGGCCTTCATGCAGATGGCGGAAGTGCCCGGCGAGCCCAATGCCGAGACGGCCATCGAGCGGGCAGGGCCGTGCGGCGGGGGGCGTGCCCTGTACCGGCTTCGCCCACTCACCGGGCGACGCCATCAGCTCAGGGTGCACATGGCGGCCCTGGGCCTGCCCTTGGTCAACGACTGCATCTACCCGGACCTGCACGCTCACGAGGCGGACGGAGAGACGCAGGATTTCTCCCGTCCTCTCCAGCTGCTGGCCCGCTCGATCGCGTTCACCGATCCGGTGACCGGACAATCCAGAAGCTTCGAGAGCACGCTCATGCTCTCTGAGGCGGCTCTGTCGCCCGGTTCGTGACGGGCGCCGGCATCAGCACACGCGGGTAAACCTGAGGCCGTATTGCCAGCCTGGAATGCGTCCGCAAGGCGCCCGGCGGGTAACATCCGCGCCGTATGAGCACGCCGCCCGCCGATTCCAAGACGCCACCGCTCGAGCGATCGGTCCGCGCCCGGCGGGCCACTGTCAACGACGTGGCCACCCTTGCCGGCGTGTCGGCCATGACCGTCTCGCGTGCCGTCAACAAGCCGGATCAGGTGCCGGCGGCCACGCTGGAGAAAGTGCGCAAGGCCATCGCGACGACCGGTTATGTGCCGAACCTGCTGGCCGGCGGCCTGCGATCGAACAAGAGCCGGCTCGTCGCGGCGGTGATCCCCACGCTGTCCGGCCCGGTCTTCCTTGAAACGGTCGAATCGCTCACGGCATCGCTTGCGGCCCAGGGCTATCAGTTGATGCTGGGCCAGAGCGGCTACCAGGCGTCCCGCGAGGATGACCTGCTGAGCGCCATCATCGGCAGACGGCCCGACGGAATCGTCCTCACCGGGGTCGTCCACACCGACGAAGGCCGCCAGCGGCTGTTGGGTTCCGGCATCCCCATCGTGGAGACCTGGGATTTGACGCCCGATCCATTGGACATGCTGGTCGGCTTTTCGCACGCCGGCGTAGGCCGTGCCGTGTGCCAGTTCCTGCACGATCGGGGGCGGCGCCGTGTGGGGCTGATCCTGGGTGACGATGAACGTGCCCGGCGCCGCCACGCTGCGTTTGCCGAACGGGCCCGGGAACTCGGGCATGAAGATCCCGCGGTGCAACTGGTCCCGTCGCCGACCACGCTCGGGAGCGGGCGCAGCGGCCTGCGGGCGCTCCTGGCGGACGACCCGGCGATCGACGCTGTCTTCTGCAGCTCCGACCTGCTCGCCCTCGGCGTGCTCATCGAGGCGCAGATCCAAGGGGTTGCCGTACCGGACCGTCTCGCCGTAATGGGGTTCGGCGACTTGCCGATGGCGAGCGATGTTCACCCGGCGCTGACCACCGTGCGCATCGACGGCTGGCGCATCGGCCGCGAAGCCGCGCAGTTCATCGTCGATCGGGCCGAGGGGCGGACCGTCGCCCAGCAAGTGATCGACATCGGGTTTTCGATCGTTGAACGCGATTCGGTCTGACGAGCCGGCGCAATGGCCGTGCTTCAGCGGGGCGGCAGGCGCGTGGAGCGTTTGGCCAGCAAGGCGGACACGCCCTTGAGGAACGGCGCGAAATCGATCGGCTTGGTCCAGTATGCGGTGGCCCCGGCGGCGCGCGCGGCGTCCACCTCCTCGGGCATGGCGCTGGCCGACAGCGACACCACGGGGATCGTGGCAGTCAGGGGGTCCAGCCGCAGTGCGGCGAGCACTTCGATGCCGTGGACGTCGGGCAGCCGCATGTCGAGGAGCACCAGATCCGGCACCACCTGGCGCGCCAGCGCCATGCCGCTTTGCCCGTCACCGGCGATCAGCAATCGCACATCGGGCCAATGCGCGAGCAACTCGCGCACGATCAAGGTGTTGGCCGCGTTGTCCTCGATGTAGAGGACGGTGCCGGAGGGCTCACCGTCGCGCCCGCGCGGGCGCTGCGCCCGCGGCACGGGCGGCGCGATGCCGCGGATGACCACCCCCTTGAGGCGCACCGTGACGCTGGTGCCGACACCGGGCGTGCTGTCGACCGCCATGTCACCGCCCAGCAGCCGCACCAGCTGGCGTGACAGCGTCATGCCGATGCCCACGCCCGCCACGGGCCCGCGCTCTCGGCCCAGGCGGTTGAACGGCTGGAACAGCTGATGCATCTGTTCCGGGCTCATGCCGAAGCCGTCGTCTTGCACGTCGATTTCGAGCACGTCGCCCTGTGCCCGCGCGGCGACGCGCACGCGGCCGCCGGGCCGGTTGTACTTGATGCCGTTCGACAGAAGGTTGAGCAGCACCTGGCGCAGCCGCACCGGATCGGTGCGCAGGGTGATCGCCGGCGTCGGGCCTGCCGTTTCGAGGCAGATGCTTTGCGATTCGGCGTCGGGCCCGGTGAGCTTGAGCACCTCGTCGATCAGCGCGCCGAGGTTCACTGTCTCGAGGTTGATCGCCAGCCGGCCCGATTCGATCTGCGATACGTCGAGCACATCGTCGATCAGCGAGCGCAACTGCACGCCGGCGAGGCGAATCATGTCGAGCCGGTGGCGTTGGACCTCGTCGAGCTGGCCGCCCGCCTCGATCTGCAGCAGTTGCGAGAAGCCGAGCACCGCGTTCAACGGCGTGCGCAGCTCATGGCTCATGTGGGCAAGGAATTCGGTCTTTGCCTGGTTGGCCGCCTCGGCCCGGACGCTCGCCTGCCGGGCAAGTTCGGCGTCGTGGCGCTCCGTCACATCCTCACCGATGCTCGTGATGCCGATCAGTTCGCCGGAGGCCGACCTCAGCGGGGCGTTGGACCAGCGGATGCGCCGCCTGCGACCGTCGCGCATGAGCAGGATGCCCTCGTGGCGCGAAGGCACCCCGAACTCCCGGGCCGCCGCCGTGCGCGAGCCTGCAAAGACGTCGGTGGCGCCAGCGGGCAGCACGAGGCGAGTCCAATCGCCTTGCAGCAGCTCTCCGATCGACCAGCCGGTGAGGCGAGACAGCGCATCGTTGGCGTAAAGCAGGCGGCCGTCTGGCGCGACGTTGATGGCCAGAAGGTCCACGCCGTCGAGCATGGCGGCATACCGCCTCTCGGATTCGACCAGTTGCGCCTCACTCGCTTCGCGCGCATCGATCATCGCGTTGAATTCTTGTGCCAGCGTGCGGAACTCGCCAGGCAGGTCGACATCGGCACGGGCGCCGCGGGCCCCCGATGCCCAGGCCTTGGCCGTGCCGCCGAGGCTGTGAAGCGGGCGGGCCAGAGCCCGTGCCATCAGGAAGGCAAGCGTGGTGGCCAGCAACAAGGTGATGCCCGCCACCGCGTACCCCTGGACGCGCGCAGCCCGCGGGCTCGCGAACACATATTCGGTGGGCAGGCCCGCGGCCACCCGCAGCCCATGAATGCCTGCGGGCACGGTGGCATAAGCGCGGGTCACGCCATCCGCACCTGGGACCACGACAACGCCGTGCGGGTTTTCCCTGCGCATGTTCTGCACACTGCGCGGGATGGGCTGGCCGATCCAGCGGTCGGGCTCGGGGAACCGGCTGATGACGATGTCGTGCTGGTCGACCACGGTGACGCTGCCGCCCGGTGGCAGCCCATGGGCGAGCTGAAGATCGGCCAGTCGCACCAAATCGATGGTGGCGGCCACCAGGCCCACCCGCCTGCCTGCCGAATCACGAAGCGGGACGGTCAGGGCGCTGACCATGGCCCGGGTGATGGGGCTCAGGAACGGGCGTCCGAAGGCGGGGCCGTCCGAGGACATGGCTTCGGTGAACCAGGGCAGGCCGGCGAAGGACAGGCCCGGCTCGACGCGGTGCGGCTGCGCCGCCGCGCACACCAGCGAGCCGTCTGCCGAGGCGACAATCAGGTTCGCGTAGAGCGGGTCGACGGTGGACATGCCGCGCAGCACATCGGTGCATCGCTGCGGATCGAGTGAAACGTGGTCGGGGCGGGCGGCCAGCACATCGAGGAGATTTCTCGTGCGCTGCAGCAAGGCTTCGATGCCCTTGGCCTGGTCCACGGCCCGCTCGGCAATGGAACGGTATGCCAGCGCTTCGGCGCTTTCGTTCTGCTGGTAGAGCGTGTACCCATGCAAGGCGATGAGCGGTGCCAGCAGCGTGACCGCCGCCGCGAGCAGGCGGCCGAAAAAGTATCCGGAACGAAGCATTGTTCATTATCGACACCGGCGTGGGGTTTTGGCACCGCTTGCCCCGGGGGCCCAGGGGCGGGATCGAATCCCTTGCGGGTCGGTCAACTGGTGTCCAAAATAAAAACATGAGGCCCCCCAGTCGCTTCGCTCCTGCCCCCGAGGGGCGCCACGGGTCGCCCGGGGGACGCGGGCTCGCGTGTGGCTGGATCTGCGGCTTTGCTGCGCTTGCCTGCCTGTCGCCTGCGGTGCGGGGCGTTGCTCGCTTTGCTCGCTCGCCCGTCGGTGGTGCCTAGATGGCTGTGCCGGTGAACCAGGGCTTGGAGGCGGCTGCCGGGGATTCGGCGGAGCGCAGCGACATTCTGATCGTGGACGATCTGCCCGAGAAGTTGCTGGTGCTGGAGACGGTGCTGGAGGCGCTCGGGCAGAACATCGTGTCGGTGCGGTCGGGCAGCGCGGCGTTGCGCGAGATATCGCGCCGGGAGTTCGCGGTGATCCTGCTGGACGTGAACATGCCGGACATCGATGGGTTCGAGACGGCCAGCCTGATCCGTCGAGATGAGCGCTCGGCGCACACGCCGATCATCTTCGTGACCTCGTACGCCGACGCCATGCAGACGATGCGTGGCTATGCGCTCGGCGCGGTGGACTACATCTTGTCTCCCGTGGTGCCGGAGGTGCTGCGTTCGAAGGTGAGGGTGTTCGTCGAGCTGCACCTGATGCAGCGCCGCCTGCGCGTTCAGGCTGACGAGCGCGTTGCCCTGGCGAAGGCGGAAGCCGCGCGCGCGGCGGCGGAGGAGGCCACGCAGCGCTTTGCCTTTTTGTCGCATGCGAGCAGCGTGCTGGGCGGTTCATTGGACCTGGAGGTGGAGGCAGGGCAGCTCATCGGTCTCATCGTGCCGCGCCTGGCTGATCGCGCCACGCTCGTGCTGCCGGACGATCGCCTCGAACACACTCGGGCATTCAAGGGCGAGGGAGGCCCGCTGACGGTGATTTCATGCGATCCGGCTGCCTTGTC